>Ga0302326_10001093_pt1 | contig 70798 bp, 51 predicted proteins | sample Palsa_T0_3_FD_202264 | JGI IMG/M metagenome (GOLD analysis project Ga0302326, IMG submission 202264) | Peat permafrost microbial communities from Stordalen Mire near Abisko, Sweden - Palsa_T0_3 | ecosystem: Environmental > Terrestrial > Soil > Palsa > Peat permafrost | place: Sweden: Abisko... | reverse complement strand
GCACCGCGTAGGAGAACCGCTTGACGATTTCCGCCCGGCCCAGGCCGGCCGGAGGCGGGGCCGTGTAGGCCGGTGAGTACGGATCGTTCACCAGGCCGTCCACACCGTAGGACGCCACCATCCGGGACGTCGGGCACAGCGCCCGCTCGGCGGCCGGAAGACGCAGCGTCGCGCAGTCTGCGGCCGCCGCCACCCGGCCGTAAAGAACCGCGTCGCCCTGGTCGGACAGCTCGAAGCGGTCGTGCAGGACGACCGCCGAGTAGGTCATGTACACGAGTACCGGGATCGCGAAACTGGCCGTGGCCAGGCCCGCGGTGGTCAGCCGGGACCGGCAGCCGCGTGCCCCCAGCAGGGCCGCAATGACCGCGGGGAGGATCAGTGCCTCGCCCACCTGGCGGACGGTAGCCGCCGTCCCGAACACGAAGCCGGCCAGCGCCACGGCGTACCCGCTCGGCCGGGGCCGCCAGAGCAGGATGAGGAGCCCGGTCACGATGAGGGCCTCGAAAGTGACGTCGGGCATGATGGTCTGTTCCATCTGGAGCTGGTAGGCGTCCAGCAGGACGGGAGCGGCGGCGAGGGTGGCAGCCCAGCGGGGAACGCCGCGGCGCAGCAGCAGGAGATAAAGGGCCACCGCCATGGCCAGGCCGAGCAGGTGCTGGAAGGCCGCCACCAGGGCCAGGTTCCCCACCCACTCCAGCGGCCGGACCACCAGGTCGCGGTACCCCTGCGGGTCGTACTTCGCCAGCGCGGCGGTGAGGTACTTGGGTGAGTCGATGTAGAGCAGGGCGGGACGGTAGGCGAGCTGGGTGACCACGCGCAGCCCGAGCCCGGCGGCCAGCAGGATGAGCAGCGCCCAGTGACGGCGGGCCTGGGCCATCACCGGCGTGAGCCGGGCACCCGATCCGGGGTCCGCCGCGTCAGCGGCCGGGCGGGCTTTCTCGAGGGTCACAGGAGATCGTCGAACTCGTTCCTGGGGCGAGCTCGGAAAGAAGCTCAAGGTCTTCTGGGAATCACCCGCGACCGTCATCGACATCTGACAAACCCCTCCCCAATGAAACGATCGCCTGATGAAGTCCGCCCGGTGCTGATGACGCGGCAGGCCCCGCGATCACTTTCCGGACGGTACCGGCTTCCTCGCCGGCGGGCAGAACGGCCTCCGTGTGCCGCCGCTCGCCGCTTCATGGTCGCCGTCGGCCACGATGCAGCGCGGCCCGGTTCGGTCACGCCGGGCCTGGCTGTGACGGAGGTGACCGATGAGACATACCCGTGCACTGAGCCTGGGGATCATTGTGCCGGACCGGGCTGGCTGCCGCCGCCTGGTCTCACGATCGGTTCGTGCTTGAGGGCTGGCCGCCTGCGGCCGGGAGGCGCAGCTGACCGCCGGTCCGGTGGCCCGCTGAGCGCGAGCGGCCCATCGGATCGGCAGCAGTCAATAGGCTGATGACCGTGACCGCCCAAGCTGAGTCGCGTACGGCGCTGGTCCGGCGCGCGCGCCGCATCTACCGTGAACTGACCGTGCTCTACCCGGACGCGCACACCGAGCTGAACTTCAGCTCGCCGCTGGAGCTACTCGCCGCGACCATCTTGTCGGCGCAGTGCACGGACAAGAGGGTCAACATGGTGACCCCGACTGTGTTCGCCCGCTACCGGTCGGCTGCGGACTACGCCTCGGCCGACCGTGCTGAGCTAGAGAAGATGATCCAGTCGACGGGGTTCTTCCGCGCGAAGGCCAACAGCCTGATCGGGCTCGGTCAGGCCCTGTGCGACCGGTTCGGCGGCGAGGTGCCCGCGAAGCTGTCCGATCTCGTGACGCTCCCGGGAGTGGGGCGGAAGACAGCGAACGTGGTGCTCGGCAACGCGTTCGGAATCCCGGGCATCACCGTCGACACGCATTTCGCCCGGCTGTCCCGGCGCTTCGGCTGGACCACGAGCACGGACCCGGTCAAGATCGAAGCCGACGTGGCCTCGCTTTTCCCTCCGAGAGACTGGACGGATCTGTCCCAGCGGATGATCTGGCACGGCCGCCGTGTCTGCCACGCCCGCCGGCCGGCCTGCGGCGCCTGCGGGGTGGCCCGGCTCTGCCCGTCCTTCGGGGAAGGGCCGACCGACCTGGAGGTCGCGGCCAAGCTGGTCAAGACCGGGCCCTTCTCATGACGGCTGGTGGTGAGCCGGAACGTTCCGGGCACCCCGATTCAGTTCCGTTCCAGCATCCCGGGGCCCGGCTCACGGCGGCCGGTCAGGCGGCTGAGGCCGCAGGCTCCCCGCCGGCGGCGCCGCGCTGGCTCACCGATCTGGCCGCCGCCGCGGCCCGCATGGATGTGGCGCCACCGCTGCAGCCGCCGCCTTCCGGTGGGCGGCCGTCCGCGGTCCTGATCCTCTTCGCCGAAGGCCCGGGCGGTCCGGATCTGCTGTTCATCCAGCGCAGCCAGGGGCTGCGGCAGCACCCCGGACAGCCGGCGTTCCCCGGCGGGTCCATCGACCCCGCTGACCCCAGCCCGGCCGCGGCCGCGCTGCGCGAAGCGGCCGAGGAAGCCGGTGTGGATCCGTCCGCCGTCGAGGTCCTCGCCACCCTGCCCGAGCTGTACATATCCCGCAGCGGTTTCCGGGTAGTGCCCGTCCTGGCCTGGTGGCACTCCCCGGGCCCGGTCTCGGCCGTGGACCCGCGCGAGGTGGCGGCGGTGGAACGGATCGGCGTCGCCGAGCTGGCCGATCCGGCCGGCCGGGTGACCGTCCGGCTGCCCGGCCGGCGGGTCGGGCCGGGTTTCCGGGTCAGGGGACTGCTCATCTGGGGCTTCACTGCCGCCTTGGTCGACCGCCTGCTGGCCCTCGGCGGCTGGGAGTTGCCCTGGGACGCCGCAGCTGTACACGACCTGCGGGCTGATGGTGGACCGGGTGAAGTGTTCCCAGGCACTCAGGATCGCCCGATACCGTAAGGCTCGTGCACGCTGATTTGCTGGATTTGGCACTGTTGGTGATCGCTGCCGCCTTCGCCGTCTCCGGTTACCGGCAGGGCTTCATCGTTGGTGCCCTGAGCTTCGCCGGTTTCCTCGGCGGCGCGGTCGCCGGGGCGCTGTTCGCCCCCGGGATCGCGCGGGCTATCGTCGGTGGCCAGAGCCAGCAGGATCTGGTGGCCGTCATCATCCTCGTCCTGCTGGCCATCATCGGGCAGTTCGCCGCGTCCGCGATCGGCACTGCGCTGCGGTCGCGCATGACGTGGCGTCCGGCCGCCTTCCTGGACAGCGTGGGCGGGGCCGCCGTCAGCGTGCTGTCCGTGCTGCTCATCGCATGGGTGATCGGCTCGGTCCTGGTGGCCTCCCCGTTCAGCGGGGTCGTTTCGCAGGTGAACAACTCCGCGGTGCTGCGCACCACGGACCGGCTGATGCCCAGTCCGGCGCAGACGATGTTCTCCGACTTCCGCCGCCTGCTGGCCAGCGGGCCGTTCCCCGAGGTGTTCAGCGGGATCGGGTCGACGCACGTGCTGTCGGTGGCCCCGGCGAACAGTGCCGTGCTGGACAGCGCCGGCTACCTGGACGCCCGCAGCCGGGTGGTGAAGGTCAGGGGGACGGCACCCAGTTGCTCCAGGGTGATCGAGGGCTCCGGGTTCGTCTACGCTCCGGACCACATCATCACCAACGCGCACGTCGTGGCCGGGGTCACGCAGGGCCCGGAGGTCTACGCGGAGGACGGGTCGGCGTACCAGGCGACCGTGGTCTTCTACGACCCTCAGGTCGATATCGCGATCCTGTATGTGCCCGGCCTCAACATGACGCCACTGGACTTCGCGGGCCAGGCCCAGATCGGCGCCGACGCTGTGGTCGCGGGGTACCCGCTGGACCATGCCTTCACCGCCGTGCCGGCCCGGGTGGGCGGCATCCAGGACGCCACGGGCCCGGACATCTACCAGACGAGCCAGGTCACGCGCCAGATCTACCAGATCAAGGCGCTCGTGCAGCCGGGTAACTCCGGTGGCCCGCTGATCGCGCCGAACGGGACCGTGTACGGGGTTGTCTTCGCGGCCGCAGTCGGCGTGCCCGACACCGGCTTCGTGCTCACCGCCGCCGAGGTGTCCGCGGACGCGCGTGCGGGCAGCGACGCCACCGTGCCGGTGTCTACCGAAGGCTGCGACTAGCGGCACTGCGGCCGGAGAAGTCAGCGGCGCAGCTGCAGCAGCAGCGTTTCCGGCTGAATCCCGGCCAGGCCGTCGCGGGTGATGCGGTCCGCGAGGGCTTCCGCGTCAGCGGCCACCCTTTCCACGGGCACGGCGTGCGGATCGGCCGCCGCGTAGGGCCGGACGGCCGCCGCGCCGCGCCGCAGCAGGGTCACCGCGCCAGCGGCGTTACCGCGCCGGGCGTGGGTGAGGCCCACCGCAAGCTGGGCCAGGCCCTGCCAGAAGTCGCGCTCGCCCGGCGGCGCGGTCTTCCAGGACGCCTCGAGTACCTCGTGGGCGTGGAAAGGGCGCCCGGTGGCCAGCAGCTCATTGGCCAGTGCCAGGCTTTCGCATGGCGGCAGTACCAGGTCATCGGGCACCCGGGGCTCACCCGCCGCGCCCTTGGGCAGCGGCCGCCCGAGCCCGTCGCGCGGCCGGGCGTTGCGGGGCCGTCCCCCCGTATCCCGGTCCCGCGGGTCGCCGCTTGCTGAACTGACTGGACCGGTCAACGCTCCGGCTCGGGGTCCGTCAGCCAGCCGCGCAGCTCGGCGTCGAACCGGCTGGCCTGCTCCTCGTGCGGGAAGTGGCCGGCCCCGTCGATCATCCGCCACCGATAGGGGCCTTCCACGTGCCGTCCGGCGCCGCGCGCGACGCCCGGCAGTACGCAGGTGTCTAGGGCCCCATGCACCTGCAGGGTCGGGGCCTGGATGGGCACCCGCATCCGGTGGATGTACCGCATGCCATCGGGACGCAGCGTGGAGCGGAAAAACCAGCGGTAGTACTCCAGGGCCGAGTGGGCCACCGACGGGATCCGGATGGCCTGGCGATACACCTGCGCCGTCCGGTCATCGGGCCAGCCCGGCGCCGACCAGTCGGTCAGCATGCGCCCGACCAGCTCGGCGTTGTCGCGTACCAGCTGGCGCTCTGGCATGACCGGTAGCTGGAAGGCGAGCATGTGACCATTGCGGCGCCGGCTCACCGCCTCGGTGAACATGGCCCCGCGCATGCGCAGCGGATGAGCGACCGAGACCACACCCAGCCGCCGGACCACCTTCGGGAAATACGCACCCACCGTCCAGGCCACCAGGCCGCCCCAGTCGTGGCCGACCACGACGGCATTGGCTTCGCCCAGCGCGCGGACGAGCCCCGCCACGTCGGACGCCGCCGTGACCAGGTCGTAGCCGCGCGGCGGCTTGTCGCTGCCACCGTAGCCGCGCAGGTCGGCGGCCACCGCGCGAAAGCCTGCTCCGGGCAGCGATTCGAGCTGGTGCCGCCAGGTCCACCAGAACTGGGGGAAGCCGTGCAGCAGCAGGACCAGCGGGCCGTCACCGGCTTCGGCGACGTGGAACCGGGTGCCGTTGGCGCTGACCAACCGGTGGGTCCAGGGCCCGTCGATATGGATGGCCGAATCGGTGGCGACGGTCATCGGGGCGTGCTCACTGCTGCGCCGGGCCCGCGATCTCCGGGCGCTTGTCGCTGCCCGCGATCTCCGGGCGCTTGTCGGTGGTGCCCCGCAGCATCTGGATCGTTTCCTGCACAGAGGTGCGGGTCTCGCGCAGGCCTGTCACCCCGCGCACCCGCAGCACGGCGATCAGCGCGGCGATGACGATGAGCAGCAGGCAGACCCCGGCGACGATGAGGAACGACGCCCAGTCCCAGATGCCCAGCGTCATCAGGCCGTAGGCGAAGGCGAAGCAGAGCAGCACCAGCATCAGGCAGCCGACGAACGCGGATACGCCGAGCAGTGCGACGGCGATGATGATCCGGCGCAGGTCGTCGCGCAGCTCTACCTTGGCCAGGTTCAGCTCGCCGCGGATCAGCAGGGAGACGTCCTTCGACGCCTGGGCGACGAGCTCGCCCAGCGACAGCTCGCTGGCAGGGGGCCGCGGCGTTCCGGTCTGGGCCATCGATTGTTCTCCCATCGTGCGCTCGCTGCCCGGAGCCGTTCCCCCGGCGCCCGCTGTATTCAAAGGCTAGCGTTCCCGGTGCCGATCGCCGGTGAGGTACGTGCCGCAAAAGATCATGGCGCAAGGGATCATTATGCCGGGCGGCGTGCTGCGGGCCTAATCCGCGCCTGCGGCGCAGCCCGTCCAGGCCGCGCCGCAGGCAGCTGAGACAGCATCCAGACCAACGGCGGCTGGTCTCACTCGTCGGATTTGGCCGTGGGCAGCTGTGTCTTGATCAGATCCATGACCGTGCTGTCGGTCAGCGTGGTGACGTCACCGAGCTGCCGGTTCTCGGCCACGTCCTTGAGCAGCCGCCGCATGATCTTGCCGGAGCGGGTCTTCGGCAGCTCCGCCACGACGAGGATCTGCCGGGGGCGGGCGATCGGCCCGAGCACCTCGGCCACATGAGCCCGCAGCTCGGCGCCCAGAGCCTCGCCGTCCACCTCGCCGTCGCCGCGCAGGATCGTGAACGCCACGATGCCCTGCCCGGTGACCGGGTCGGCGGCCCCGACAACGGCCGCCTCGGCGACCCGGGGATGGGAGACCAGAGCGGATTCGACCTCGGTGGTGGAAATGTTGTGGCCGGACACGAGCATGACGTCGTCCACCCGGCCGAGCAGCCACAGGTCGCCGTCCGTGTCCTTCTTGGCCCCGTCGCCGGCGAAGTACATCCCGTCGAACCGGGACCAGTAGGTCTTGACGTACCTCTCGTCGTCGCCCCAGATGGTGCGCAGCATCGACGGCCATGGTTCTTCGATGACCAGGAAGCCGCCGCCGCCATTGGGCACACTCTGCCCACTGTCGTCGACGACATCGGCGACGATGCCAGGCAGCGGCTTCATGGCCGCGCCGGGCTTGCCTGACGTGACCCCCGGCAGCGGGCTGATCATGATCGCGCCGGTCTCGGTCTGCCACCAGGTGTCGACCACCGGGCAGCGGCCTCCGCCGATGTACTCCCGGTACCAGATGTAGGCCTCGGGATTGATGGGCTCACCCACTGAGCCCAGCAGCCGCAGGCTGGACATGTCGTACTTGGCGGGGATGTCCTCCCCCCACTTCATGAACATGCGGATGACGGTAGGCGCGCAGTACAGGATGGTGGCCTTGTACTTGCTGATGATCTCCCACCAGCGGCCGCGGTCCGGCGTGTCGGGGGTGCCCTCGTACATGACCGAGGTCGCGCCGTTGGCCAGCGGGCCGTAGACGATGTACGAGTGGCCGGTGACCCAGCCGATGTCGGCGGCCGTCCAGTAGACGTCGGTCTCCGGCTTGATGTCGAAGACCTCGTAGTGCGTCCAGGCGACCTGCGTCAGGTAACCGCCGGTCGTATGCAGAATGCCCTTGGGCTTGGCGGTCGTGCCCGAGGTGTACATCACGTACAGCGGGTGCTCCGCGTCGTGCGCCTCCGGTGTGTGCTCGGCGGATTGCCGGTCCACCACGTCGTGCCACCACACGTCGCGGCCCTCGGTCCAGGCGATGTCCTGGCCGGTCCGGCGGACCACCAGCACTGAGCGGACGTCCGGGCAGGACTTCAGGGCTTCGTCCACGGCCGGCTTGAGCGCACTCGCGTTCCCGCGCCGGTACCCGCCATCGGCGGTGATGACCGTGTGCGCGTCGCAGTCGAGGATCCGGGAGCTCAGCGCGTCCGCGGAGAATCCGCCGAAGACCACCATGTGCGGGGCGCCCAGGCGGGCGCACGCGAGCATGGCGACCACGGTCTCCGGGATCATCGGCATGTAGATCGCCACCCGGTCGCCCTTTCGCACGCCCAGTTCGGTGAGGGCGTTGGCCGCGCGGCAGACCTCGTCCTTGAGCTCGGCGTACGTGATTACCCGCTCGTCGCCCGGCTCGCCTTCCCAGTAGTACGCGACCCTGCTGCCGTTGCCGGCCGCCACGTGCCGGTCGACGCAGTTGACCGAGGCGTTGAGCTTGCCGCCGGTGAACCACTTGGCGAACGGTGCACGCGACCAGTCCAGGACCTGGTCCCACGGCTGGTCCCAGGTGAGCCGCCGGGCCTTGTCCGCCCAGAAGCCGAGGCGATCGGCCGCAGCCTCTGAATATGCGTCGGCCGTCACGTTGGCGTGCGCGGCGAGTTCGGGTGGCGGGTCGAATCGACGCGATTCTTGCAGCAGATTGGAAAGAGTCTCTTTGGTCAACGCTGACTCCGTTCTAGCGCGAACTGTATAAGGCGAGCTGTTACGTTCGCCGACTCGCGGCATTCGCGGCATTCGCGGTGGTTGAGGAGATTTGCCGCCTGGATAAAATTGTTTCACCAGTGCGATGAAATGAGTGCCTCCTCACCTGCTGCCGCGAAGTTTGAGCCTGATGCCAGGTGGCACGCACGTGGCTCGTGACGCCTCATCGGTAACGTGCGTCCGCCACCAGTTCAGCGATATCGACGGTCTGGCGCAAGAGCAAGATCGCACCCCTGCCCGCTGGCATACGCGCAGTTAGGGCTGGACAGGCATGTTTATGCCGGTCCGCAGCGGACTGACTCCGCCCCGTGATCAAGAGGCGGCCCTGCTGTCCCGGTACGCGAACGGCGCCCCCGGAGGGGCGCCGTCGCCATGCACTGATGCCGCGGTACCAGGCGTGCACCTCTTCTTTTGCCGACCAGGTCGCCGCCTCCGCCTGCGCCGGTGTGGGCGCTTAGACGTCTCCGGCGTTCCTGGACGGCAAGCCTCTCGTGGCTGGTCGCACGTGGGTTCCCGGCTGCCGTGCCCGGACGTTTCGGTGTCCGTACCTCCTTTCTACGACGATTGGCAGCGCTTGAAAAGGCCTTGACGTGACCAATTCGTGACATCGATCAGTAGACGTCTTCACATGCGCTGAACTGCTGGTTTAGCGCATGCGCGGGCGAGGATTTTGGGGGAATCACCCGCCCGCCCGGCGGCCGCCGGGCGGGGACGCGAAGGACAGCACCGGCCAGCCCCGCTGGGTCGCGGCCCGCCGCAGCGCCCGGTCCGGATTGACTGCGGTGGGGTGACCCACCGCCTCGAGCATCGGCAGATCGGTGATGGAGTCGCTGCAGGCGTAGGAATCAGCCAGCTCGTATCCGCGCTCGGCGGCCAGCTGCCGGATCCGCACGGCCTTTGCCTCGCCGTAGGCGTAGAAGGCGAAATCGACGGTGTACCGGCCGTCCGTGATCACCATCTGGGTCGCGATCACGGTGTCCGCGCCGAGCAGGGCGGCGATCGGATCTACGACCTCGTGCCCCGAGGCGCTGACCACGATGATGTCCTGGCCTGCCTCGCGGTGCCCGGACACCATGGCCCGGGCCTCCGCGTACAGATGCGGAACGATGATTTCATCGAGATTCTCCCTGACGATCTCCCGTACCCTTTCCGTCTGCCAGCCGCGGCATAGCTGGCCTGCCTGGACACGGATACGTTCCATTCGCCCGGGGCCTGCGCCGGCTCGCTGGAACACAGCCTGGGCAAAGGCGCCGCGGATCATCGCCGCGCGTGAGATCAAGCCGTCCCGGTAGAAGGGCCGGCTGAACGCCAGCGTGCTTGATCTCGAGATGAGGGTCTTGTCGAGATCAAAGAATGCGGCTGCTTCTCGTCATCTCTCCGCCGTGCTATAGATCGGTCCTCGTCCGTGCTGTCCAGACCGCGCGGCTTATGTTCTAATTCTTGTTGCGGAAGACCCAAGTGTTCCCGCAAGCCCGATTCAAGATAAGCTCTGCTAGAAGCCGGTTCGGCTCCTCCCCCCCAGGGCCGGACCGTGCGGCGGCCCTCGCTCTCCCCCCCGGCGAGGGCCGCCCCCTTTTTAGCGTTGAAGCTGGTGAGCGGGTTGGTGCCGCCAGCGGCATAGATCCCAGTGACACATACCTCAGTGACACATACCTCAGTGACACTGAGCAGCGCGTCCAGCAGGGCCAGCGCCCCGCTTTTGGACAGCGGCATGTTTCCGTTTCCGCACTTAGGTGACTGTATGCACGACGGGCAGCCCGATTCGCATTCACATGACGCAATTGCGTGCCGGGTGGCCGTCAGCCAGGCGGCCGCGGCGTCATATCCGCGCTCGGCGAAACCGGCGCCCCCTTCGTGCCCGTCGTAGACAAATACGGTGAGCCGCCCGGTCGCGGGGTGCAGGTCGGTGGAGACCCCGCCAATGTCCCAGCGATCGCAGGTGGCGAACAGCGGGAGCAGGCCGATGGAGGCGTGCTCGGCGGCGTGCGCGGCCCCGGGCAGATCCACTCCGCCGGCGGCAAGCCGCTCGGCCTGCGGACCGGAAACCGTCCACCACATCGCCCGGGTGCGCAGCGTACGGGGCGGCAAGTCCAGCGGGGTCTCGCCCAGCATCCGGCCGTCGTCGGCCCGGCGCCGGACGAAGGAGGTGACCTGCCGGGTGACCTCGACATCCCCGAAGCAGACCTGGGCGTCCCCCCAGCGCATCTCGCGCTGCTGGCCGATCACCTCGATATCGGTCACCTGCCGGGCGGAGGTCACGTAGCCCGGGTCGCCCAGCCCGACCAGCGCGACCCCGTCGGCCAGGTCGAGCGTGCTGACCAGATAGGTGTCGCCCTGGTGCAGATAGGTGGCACCGTCGTGCGCCAGGACGTGCGCGGACGGCTCGTCCACCGTGCCGACCAGCCGCCCGGTCGTCTGTTCCACGATCTTGACGGGCTCAGCGCCTGTCCCGCGCAGGCTGGTCATCCGGGCCGCGTGCGCCCGGCGGGTCCAGTACCAGCCGGACGGCCTGCGGCGCAGCAGCGACCGGCGGCACAGGTCCGCGGCGACGTCGGCGGCGGCCGGGCCGAACAGCCCGAGATCCGCCTCGGTCAGCGGCAGCTCGGCGGCGGCCGCGCACAGGTGCGGGGCCAGCACGTAGGGATTCCCCGGATCGAGCACGGTCGCCTCGACCGGATGCCGCAGGATCTCCGGGTGGTGGACGAGGTAGGTGTCGAGCGGGTCGTCCCGGGCGATCAGCACCGCGACCGCGCTGGTGCCCCGCCGGCCGGCCCGGCCAGCCTGCTGCCACAGGGACGCCCTGGTGCCTGGCCAGCCGGCGATGAGCACGGCGTCCAGGCCGGTGATGTTGACCCCGAGTTCGAGGGCGGTGGTGGTGGCCAGGCCGGTCAGCCGGCCCCCACGCAGCGCCGCCTCCACGCCGCGCCGGTCCTCGGCCAGGTATCCGGACCGGTACGCCGCGACCCGGTCGGCGTGGCCGGCCGCCCCCTGCTCGGCCAGCAGCCGCTTGGCGTGCAGCGCCACGGACTCGGCGGCGCGGCGGGAGCGGACGAACGCCAGCGTCGCGACGTTCTCGCGGACCAGGCCGGCGAGAAGCTCCGAGGCCTCGGCGGTCGCTGTGCGGCGCACCGGAGCACCCGCCTCGCCCCGGGCCTGGGTCAGCGGCGGTTCCCACAGGGCGAACGACACCGGCCCGTGCGGCGATCCGTCCGCGGTGACTTCCTCTGCGGCCAGGCCGGTCAGGCGGCGCGCAGTCTCACCTGCCTGCCCCGCGGTGGCGGAGGCGAGGATGAAGACCGGGCGGGACTCGGGGGCGTGGTGCGCGCACACCCGGCGGAGCCTGCGCAGCACGTGTCCCACATGGGACCCGAAGACCCCCCGGTATCCGTGGCACTCGTCGATGATCACATAGCGCAGCTGGCTGAAGAAGCCGGCCCAGCGGCGATGCTGCGGCAGCAGGACGTGATGCAGCATGTCGGGGTTGGTGAGCAGGTAACAGGCGTGCGACCGGGCCCAGGCGCGTTCGCCCGCACTCGTGTCGCCGTCCAGCGTGGCGGCCCGGATACCCGGCAGCCCGAGGGCCCGGATCGCGGCAAGCTGATCAGCGGCCAGCGCCTTCGTGGGCGCGATGTACAGCGCCGTCCCGCCCGTCAGGACCCCGGTCAGGGCGGGCAGCAGGTACCCGAGCGATTTCCCGGAGGCGGTCCCGGTCGAGATGATCACGTTGCGGCCGTGCCGGGCGTGATCGGCCGCCGTGACCTGATGCGACCACGGGGTCCGGACTCCCCAGCGGCCGAAGGCCGCGGTCAGCTCGGCGGGAACCCACTCCGGCCAGGCCGCGGGGATGCCGGTGCGGCCCGGGATCTGCTCCAGATGGATCAGCCGGCCGGTCCGCCGTCCCTCCTCCAGCAGGCCGAGGGCGGGAACCGGCGGAGCCTCCGGAGGCTCTGGCGCGGCCGGAGTCGCCGGAGTCTCTGCGGCGGGGGTGCCCGGCGCGGAGACTCCGGCCCGCAGGGCGCGGACCGCGGGGCGGACGGGGCCGGAGCCGGCGGCGGACCAGACCGCACGCGGGTTCCGTCCGCCCGCCGGCTCACTCGGCAGGGGGTTGATCGAAGCCACGGTTTCAGTGCCTCATCTGTCGTCGCGGCGTGCCCGGCACCTGGATTTCGTATAGACATGACACCGGAGCGTGGTTGAATGCCCCGAGGACCGTCCCGCACCCAGGGTCCGCCGGACCAGATGGCACGGGGGGGACGCCGAGACGACGGCTGCATGGCGCTGGAGGATTTTGTGGAACTGAAGCTGGGTCACCACACACAGGACGGCATCGAGGTCGTCGATGTTGAGGGCGAGATCGACGTGTACACCGCACCGCGGCTCCGTGAGCTGCTGATCGATCTGGTTAATAAGAACAACTACAACCTGGTCGTGAACATGGAGAGGGTGGAGTTTCTCGACTCTACCGGTCTCGGGGTCCTCGTTGGGGGACTTAAGCGCGTGCGCGCCTACGACGGTTCGCTCGACCTGGTCTGCACCCAGGAGCGGATCCTCAAGATCTTCCGCATCACGGGGCTCACGAAGGTCTTCGGCATCCACGACACGGTGGACGAGGCCATCGCCGCCCGCAAAGCTGAGAAGTAGCCCGCGCGGCATCTCTCGTGATGGCCACAGTTGAAGTCACGTTTACGCCGCTGCCCGCGCACGTCCGCACCGCGCGGCTGGTCGCCACCGCGGTCGCCCGCCGCAGCGGTGTGGCGGAGGCGCTGCTGGACGAGGTACGGCTCGCCGTGGGTGAGGCGTGCTCACGGGCGGTGGAGGCGCACCGGCGGCACTGCCCCGCCGAGCCCGTCCGCATCGAGCTCACCGACCTGGGCAGCCGTTTCGAAGTCGTGGTGACCGACGCGGCACCGCCGGACATCGGATCGGACGGGGGGTTCTCCCCGGTCATGGATACGGCGGCGGTGGCCGCGGCGAACGGGGGCTCGGCCCCGTTCCGTCCGGTGCCCGCGGAAACCAGGGACGGTGCGTTCCCTGCCGCGTTCGGCCTGGCGGTGATCTCGGGCCTGGCGGACGATGTGCAGGTTTCCTCGACCGACGCGGGGCTGAGCGTGCGCATGAGCTGGCCTGCGGGGCCGTCGGGTACGTGACGCGGCTCACAGTGAAAGCGTCAGTTCGGTCATGTTTGTATTACGGATAGGTCTCGAACGTGTTAGGAACCTCCCCCGTGTTTACCATTGCCGCCCGGCCTGCGTAGACTCCCGCCACTGTCTTTAGGTAACACTCTTCAGTGCGTGCGACACCAGCCTGGTGCCGGACGCGGCTGATCGCCGTTCCGGCCGTGCGCCGGTACGCGGCCGGTGCGGCGAAGTAACGCACGGCCCACCCAGAGCGGCACGATGCCTGGCTTGAGGGTCAAGGAGGACACGAATTGTCAAGGCTCAATGTCGCCGCGGCGGCGGGCGGGCCGGTCAGCTTGACCGGCCGCAACCTGGTACTGGTCATCATCGCGGGAGTCATCGCTCTGCTGGCCCTGGGCGTGGCCGCCGGGCTGGTCCGCGAGGTGCTGGCGGCCAGCAAGGGCACCGCGAAGATGCAGGAGATCGCCCTCGCCGTGCAAGAGGGCGCGGCCGCCTACCTGCGGCGCCAGTTCAGGACGCTGGGCGTCTTTGTCGTCATCATCTTCTTCATTCTGCTGGTGCTGCCCGCGGTCAATACCGACGTGCGCTGGGGCCGTAGCGCCTTCTTCCTGCTCGGGGCCCTCTTCTCCGGCCTGACCGGGTTCACGGGCATGTCGCTGACGGTGCGCGGCAACGTCCGGGTCGCCGCGGCCGCGCGCGAGGACGGCAGCAACCGCGCGATGCGGATCGCGTTCCGGACCGGCGGCGTGGCCGGCATGTTCACCGTCGGCCTGGGCCTGCTCGGCGCGACCATCGTGGTGCTCATCTACAAGGCCAACGCTCCCGATGTGCTGGAAGGCTTCGGCTTCGGCGCGGCACTGCTGGCGATGTTCATGCGGGTCGGCGGCGGCATCTACACCAAGGCGGCCGACGTCGGCGCCGACCTGGTCGGCAAGGTCGAGCAGGGCATCCCCGAAGACGACCCGCGGAACGCCGCGACGATCGCCGACAACGTCGGGGACAACGTGGGCGACTGCGCGGGCATGGCCGCCGACCTGTTCGAGTCCTACTCGGTCATGCTGGTGGCCGCGCTGATCCTCGGCGAGGTCGCGTTCGGCAACTACGGCCTGGTCCTCCCGCTGTTCATCCCGGCCATCGGGATCATCACCGCGGTCGTCGGCATCTTCGTGGTCCGGCCGCGGGCCGGGGACCGCAGCGGGATGAGCGCCATCAACCGGGGCTTCTTCGTCTCGGCGGTCCTGTCCGTGATCGGCGTGGCGATCGCCTGCTTCACCTACCTGCCGGACAAGTTCAGCAAGCTCACGGGCGTCACCGACCTCGGCATCCTGCGCCACGGCGGCGACCCGCAGTGGGTCGCGTTCGGGGCCATCCTGATCGGCATCGCGCTGGCCAGCACCATCCAGCTGCTCACCGGGTACTTCACCGAGACCAACCGCAAGCCGGTCCGCGAAATCGCGCAAAGCTCGCTCACCGGCTCGGCCACGGTCATCCTGTCCGGCATCTCCATCGGCATGGAGTCCGCGGTCTACTCCGCGCTGCTGATCGCCGCGGCGGTGTTCGGCGGGTTCCTGCTCGGCACCGGGAACGCCACCATCGCGCTGTTCGCGGTGGCCATGGCGGGCATCGGCCTGCTCACCACCGTCGGGGTCATCGTCTCGATGGACTCCTTCGGCCCGGTCACCGACAACGCCCAGGGCATCGCCGAGATGTCCGGCGACGTCACCGGCGAGGGCGCGCAGATCCTCACCAACCTGGACGCGATCGGCAACACCACCAAGGCGATCACCAAGGGCATCGCGATCGCCACCGCGGTACTCGCCGCCACGGCGCTGTTCGGCTCGTTCCGGACCACGGTCGAGCAGTCCCTGGGCAAGGCGGCCGGGTCGTTCAGCCTGTCGGTGGACCACCCCAACGTCCTGGTCGGCCTGATCATCGGCGCGGCCGTGGTGTTCATGTTCTCCAGCCTGCTGATCATGGCCGTCGGCCGGGCGGCCCAGCGGGTGGTGCTCGAGGTCCGGAACCAGTTCCGCAACCACCCGGGGATCATGGATTACACCGAGAAGCCCGAGTACGGGCGGGTGGTGGACATCTGCACCCAGGACTCGCTGCATGAGCTGATCGCCCCCGGCCTGCTCGCGGTGCTGACCCCGATCGCGGTCGGTTTCGCGTTCGGCTACGCGCCGCTCGGCTCGGTCCTGGCCGGCGCCATCGCCACCGGTGTGCTGATGGCGGTGTTCCTGGCCAACTCCGGCGGGGCCTGGGACAACGCCAAGAAGCTGGTCGAGGACGGCAACTACGGCGGCAAGGGCTCCGAGGCGCACGCCGCCACGGTGACCGGGGACACCGTGGGCGACCCGTTCAAGGACACCGCGGGCCCCGCCATCAACCCGCTGCTGAAGGTGACGAACCTGGTCTCGCTGCTGATCGCGACCAGCGTCGTCAAGTACAGCAGCAACGTTGGCCTGCGCACCGGGGTCGCCCTCGCCGCCGTGATCATCATCGTCGGCGCGATCGTGCTCTCCAAGCGGCGCGAGTCGGGCCTGGACTCCGATGTGGACGCCCAGGGCACCACGGTGGACGGCGGGACGACGGACCAGATCACGCCGTCCCCGGCTTCGGCCCCGGAAGCCGCCGTGGCCCCGGGCGCCCTTGGCGCCCCGGACGCCGCGAAGGACCAGGGTGCCTCCACCACCCAGGGTGTCTCGACGCCCGATTCCTGATCAGGACCGGAAAGCCGCGGGGCGGGCATACGCGAGCAGCGTGCGCCCGCCCCGCAGCGTTGTGGGCCCTCCGGGGTGCTGGCGGGCACGGCAGTGGCCGGGCTGACGGCAGCTGCTCAGGTGACCAGGGGGCCAGGTTCAGGCTTCGGCCGCGTCGGCGGCTTCCACCTCGTCGCTGGAGATCCCGAGCAGGTACAGCACCGTGTCCAGGTAGGGCAGGCTGAGCGCCGTGTCGGCCGCGTCACGGACGACCGGCTTGGCGTTGAACGCGATCCCCAGCCCGGCGAGGGCGATCATGTCCAGGTCGTTGGCGCCGTCCCCGACCGCGACCGCCTGCGTGAGCGGGACACCGGCCCGCTCGGCGAACCGCCGCAGCGCCGCCGCCTTGCCGGGCCGGTCGACCACCGGCCCGCGCAGCCGCCCGGTCAGCTTGCCGTCCGCTATGTCCAGCACGTTGGCGGCTACGTAATCGATGCCCAGCTCGGCGGCCAGCGGGTCGATGATCTGCGTGAAACCGCCGCTGACGATGCCGCACCGGTAGCCGAGCCGCTTGAGGGTCCGGATCAGGGTCCGGGCCCCGGGGGTAAGCCGGAGTTGGCGGCGGACGTCCCCCAGCACGTCCTCGCCGAGCCCGGCGAGCAGCGCCACCCGTTCCCGCAGGGATCCCTCGAAGTCGAGGTCGCCCCGCATCGTGGCCTGGGTGACCTTGGCCACCTCCGCCGCGCACCCGGCCCGCTCGGCGAGCAGGTCGATGACCTCGTCGCGGATCAGGGTGGAGTCGACGTCCATGACGATCAGCCGCATGGCCCGCCGCTGCAGGCCGCCGTGCTGGACCGCCACGTCCACCTGCTGCTGCGCCGCCTCGTGGGACAGCTCCGACCGCAGCGAGGCCGGATCCGCACCGGAGACGTCCAGCTCGATGCACGTCACCGGGTCCTGGGCGAGACGGGTGATCCGGTCGATGTTGGCGCCGCCGGCGGCGATGCGGCCGGCGATGGCGGTCACGGCCGCGGGGGAAAGCGGGCTGCCGAGCAGCGAGACGTGCAGCCGTCCCCGCCGCCGCGGTGTGTCGGGCGAGCCCGCGGTGATCTCCGCGTCCAGCCCGAGGTCGGCGGCCAGGGCGCTGACCTTCCGGTGAATGGCGGTCAGGTCCGGCGGCGCGGCCGACGCGCACAGCACGCCGAGCACGAGGCGGCCCCGGATGACCACCTGCTCAATGTCCAGCACACTGAGGTCGTGCCCGGTCAGCGCGGCGAACAGCCGGGATGTGACGCCCGGCCGGTCCCGGCCGGTGAGGGTGATCAGCAGCGTGGTACGCGTGGCATTCATCGCGCGAGTAACGCTACCCGGCCGGCCCGGCTACGGGAGCAGCAGATGCACGTCGCCGAACTCGTGCCACAGGTACCGGCAGCGTGGACACGCCGGTGTCCAGGGTCAGCGGGGCGAACATGACCCCGTACGCGACCAGGCGGGTCACCACCTGCGGGCTGAACGGGCGGCTGGCGCTGGGCATCTCCGCACTGCCCGGCCGGCGGGCGAAGATGGTCTGGTAGGCGGACAACGGCCATTCCCGCCGGACGTAGGAGTAACGGATCGGGACACCGTGCCGGAGCAGGTACGGCACCACCGCTGTGGATAGCCGTGCGTGCCAGAGACGCCTGCCGGCCCGCCCGGTGAGCGTCAGCGTGGCCCCGCCGGGAGCTGCAGCGACGATCGGGGCCCGGGGACCGCTGGCCTGCAGGGCCACCCTCACCGGAGCAGGCTACGCCCTGGTCATCGACGCCCGCGACCAGGCCGCGCTGACCGCGGCCCACCCAGGTGAGCCTCGCGCTGCGGTCCGGGGCGTCCGGTTTCCTGTACAAGGACGTTGGCCCCGGACGCGCTGGTCCGGGCCATCCGCGCCGTCCACGACGGGAACATGCTGCTCGCCCCCGGCGCGGCGGGCTCGCTGGTGCCTTCCGGCGGTGCGGCGCCCGCGCCAGGCGGCTGGTTCGCGGGCCGGCCGCCCGGCTGGGACGGTCTGGGCGCGCTGACCGCCCGCGAGCGTGAGGTGCTCGGCGAGCTCGCACGCGGGCTGTCGAACCGGGAGATCGGCCGCCTGCTGCACGTGTCCGAGAAGACCGTCAAGACGCACGTCAGTTCGATCCTGGGCAAGCTGGGGGTGCAGGACCGCACCCAGGCCGCGCTGTACGCGGTCCGGCACGCCGGACGTGAATGAGCTCACCGCCGGCTTTTCGGGCGCTCGGGTCGTGGATGGGGTGGGCGTAGACGATGATTGGGTGCGGGGCCGGGGCCGGCCGGCCTGCCCGCGGCAGTACCTGACGTAGGTTCGGTCTGAGTACTGGCCCGCTTGCTGCGCCGAAAGGAGGGGACCAGATGTCCGACGAGGTCCTGCGGTTGCGGGGCGTAGGCGTCCGCCGCGAGACGTCCATGCTGTTGCGCGACATCGACTGGGCCGCCCACGAGGACGAGCGCTGGATCCTGATCGGCCCGAACGGCGCGGGGAAGACGACGCTGCTTCAGGTCGCTGCGACGACGCTGTTCCCCACGCAGGGGTCCGTGGAGGTGCTCGGCGAGCGGCTCGGTGAGGTCGACGTGTTCGACCTCCGGCCCCGGATCGGCATGGCGAGCGCGTCGCTGGCGGAGAAGGTGCCACCGGGAGAGAAGGTCATCGACCTGGTGCTCACCGCCTCGTATGCGATCCTCGGCCGGTGGAAGGAGGAGTACGAGTCCTCCGACGTCACCCGGGCCGTCGAGCTGCTGGACGCGCTCGGCTGCGCGCACCTGATCAGGCGCCGGTTCGCCACCCTGTCCGAGGGGGAGCGTAAGCGGGTGCAGATCGCGCGGGCCCTGATGCCCGATCCCGAGCTGCTGCTGCTCGATGAGCCGGCCGCCGGGCTGGACCTGGGCGGCCGGGAGGATCTGGTCCGCCGCCTGTCCACGCTCGCCCGCGACGGCAAGGCACCCATGATGGTGCTGGTCACGCACCACGTTGAAGAGGTGCCGGACGGCTTCACCCACGCGATGCTGCTGCGGCGGGGCTCTGTGCTAGCCGCCGGCCCGATCGCCGAGGTCTTCACCGAGCGGAACCTGTCCAAGTGCTTCGGTGTGCCCCTGCAGGTCGAATACCGGCACGCGCGGTGGGCGGCGCGGGCGGTCCAGCCCTGAACGTAACGGCACCCGAGGCGATCGCGGTCTTCGCCGCCGGGATCGCCGCCGGCGGGATCAACGCGGTCGTCGGCTCCGGATCCCTGATCACCTTTCCCACCCTGCTGGCCTTTGGTGTCCCGCCGGTCCTGGCCAACGTGTCCAACAACGTGGGGCTCGTCCCCGGGGGCGCCAGCGGGGCCTATGGCTACCGGCGTGAGCTCACCGGGCAGTGGGGGCGGCTGGCCCGGCTCGGGGTCGCATCCGCGGTCGGCTCGGCCGGTGGCGCGATCCTGCTGCTCAAGCTGCCGGCCAGCACCTTCAAGGTCATCGTGCCCGTCCTGATCCTGATCGCCTGCGTCCTGGTCATCCTGCAGCCCAAGCTGAACGGCTGGCTGGCTGCGCACCGCAGTGAGGTGAGCCGCAACGGCGGCCCGGGCCTGTGGGCGGGCGTGTGCGCGTCCGGGGTCTACGGCGGCTACTTCGGGGCCGCCCAGGGGGTGCTGATGATCGGGCTGCTCGGCATCTTCCTGGACGAGCCGCTGCAGCGCGTCAACGCGCTGAAGAACGGCCTGACCTTCATCGTCAACGGCGTCGCGGCGATCGTGTTCATCTCCCTGACGCACGTCGCCTGGATCCTCGCAGCGCTGATCGCGGTCGGCTCCACGATCGGCGGCCTGATCGGCGCACGCTACGGCCGCCGCCTGCCCCCCATCGCCCTGCGGGTGCTCGTCGTCATCATCGGCGTCGTCTCCGCCGTGCGGCTGATCTTCTTCTAGCCGTCCGGGTTTTCAGCCGGCTGGGCTCCGGATCAGTTCCGCGGCTGGACCTCGACCAGGCCGGCGTCGGTAACCCGGGAGCGGAACGAGGGCTGCCGGGCTGTCGCGGGCCCATGCACGACCGAGCCGTCGCCGATGCGGAACGTGCTGCCGTGCCATGGGCACGTCACGCAGTCGCCGCTCTCGCCGGTGAGCACCCGCCCCTGATGCAGGGGACCGCCCAGATGGGCGCAGTGGTCGGACAGCACGCTGACGTCCGGCCCGCGGCGAAGCACGAGCAGGCTCAGGTACCCGAGCTGCCGGCGTACTGGCCGGCCGTCCGGAAGGTCGTAGACCCGGCACAGTTCATGCCAGCCGAGCCCGGCCAGGTGCCCGACTGGCTCTGCGTGGCTTGCGCCCGCGCCGAGCCGCAGGGCCAGGTGGCCGCCGAGATAGCCGCCCACTGTTGCGGCGGTCAGGCCGCCTGCGGACAGCAGCTTGCCAGCTCGCCCGAACCCGCTGGCCCGCGCGATGAGGGATGCGCTGAACAGGGTGGCCGCGCACGCCCCGGAGGCGGCGTGCACCAGCCCGACACGCTGCTGGTGGCGGTGCAGCGCGGACCAGTCGGCCAGGCCGGTGGCGGTGGCCGGCAGCGAACTGGCCAGGCCCGCGGCGATCAGGGTCCGCGAAGCCCGCTCCGTGCCGGGAAACAGGTCAAGCAGGGCCGCTGACGTCCAGCAGCCCAGCGGCAACCGCACCAGGGCGGGGTGGGCAGGCTGGCCGAACGGGACGCCGTGCAGGGCGTCTGCCCGCGGTCCCGGCGGCAGGGCGCGGACTACACCGTCGGACAGCGACCGGACCGCGGGGTCCAGAGCGGGGGCGCGCTCGATGCGCTCGGCGACGTCAACGGGCCGCGGGAACGGGAAGCGCCGCCGCGGATTCTCCTCCGGCACACTCTTCACGTGGCTACCGCGCGCGAACAATCTGGACAGGGGTCGGCTCACGTGTGGTTCGTACCCGCTCTAGCGGCCCCTTACCTCCGGAATTATGCGGGTGCGGGCAGCAGGATGCCACGGCGAACGGCGTCGGAGACGAGGTTGCGGGCGTACTGGCCCAGTTCCGGCGAACCGTCCTCGACCAACCGGACCCTTTCCAGTACCTGGTCCGCGGTGATGCCGTTGGCCTGCCATGTCTTACCGCCCGCCTCGTAGTTGGCGATCAGGGGCTGAAGCCGGTCCAGGGCGCGGGCGAACCGGGCCTCCGGGGTGATCCGCTGCTCGAACTCGTCCCAGAGCGCGCGGAACGCGGCGCCCTGCTCCGGGGGCAGCAGCCCGAACAGGCGGTCGGCTGCGGCGCGCTCGGCGACCGCCTGGCGGCGCTGCGCGGCCTCGTCGGCGTACACGTAGAGGTCCCCCGCGTCGATCTCGACCAGATCGTGCAGCACGACCATGGCGCTCACCTTAGCCAGGTCGGTCCCGCGCGGAGCATGCTCGCCGAGCACCAGCGCCATCAGGGCCAGGTGCCAGGAGTGCTCGGCGGAGTTCTCCCGCCGCGAGCCGTCGTTCAGCGTGCTGCGCCGCAGCACGCTCTTGAGCCGGTCGGCCTCGAGCACGAAACGGAGCTGGCTGTCCAGGGGGTCCATGTCTCCCATCTGACCAGCCGCGCCGCCGCGACGGCAAGCCAGTAGCAGGCCAGGGCCTGACCCCTGGAAACGGCACCCGAAGGCCCGGCGCACCGCCACGGTGCGCAGACATTGCCGCGCGCGATCTCAGTGGCTGACCTGAGCCGTGTGACGGGGACGCCACCTGACGGTCATGATCGCAGGGGCCCGCTGGTAGCCGTTACCTGGCGGCGCCTTCGGCGATAGCTTCGTCAACCTCTTCCGCCCGGGCGGCGAACTCGGCGCTCTGTTCGGCGTCCATGCGTTCGGCGATCTGCTCGTCGTCGCGCATCAGTGCCTCCAGGTCGGACTTCGCCGCGTCCAGTACGCCCAGGTCGGCGTAGGCATGCTGCACCTTCCGGCCCCAGAGGCCGATGTCCTTGACGCAGGGCACGATCCGGCTGAACAGCAGCGTCTGGAACATCTGCTGGACGGGGGAGTTGTCGGTGAACTCCAGGCACTCCGCCACGTTGAAGCCCATCCGGTCCCAGACTTCCTGCTGCCGGAACCGGTTCCGCATCAGGTAGCAGCCTTCGACGACGAATTCCTCTCGATCGGCCCGTTCGGCCTCGGTAAGCTGGGCGTAGTAGTCGCGCAGAGCCAGCCGGCCGAACGCCACGTGCCGGGCCTCGTCCTGCATGACGTAGGCCAGCAACTGCTTGACCAGCGGGTTGGTGGCCACGTCGCGGTGCACGCCGAACGCGGCCAGCGCCAGTCCCTCGATCAGCACCTGCATGCCCAGGTAGGGGAAGTCCCAGCGGGCATCGCTCAGCGCGTCGGCCAGCAGCTTGGCCAGGTCGTCGTTGATCGGGTAGTACAGGCCGATCTTCTCCCGCATGAACCGGGAGAACAGCTCGACGTGCCGGGCCTCGTCCATGGCCTGGGTGGCAGCGTAGAACTTGGCGTCCATGTCCGGTACCGATTCCACGATCCGGGCGGCCACCGTCAGCGCACCCTGCTCGCCGTGCAGGAACTGGCTGAACAGCCAGGAGGACAAGTGGTGGGACAACTCGTCGCGCTCCGCCTGGGACAGCTTTTCCCACTGGGCCGAGCCGTAGATGGGGTTGAGGTCCTCTGGCATCCCCATCACGCTGGCCGGGTCGACCGGGATCGTCCAGTCGATCCGCTTGGCCGCGTCCCACTGCTGGTCCTTGCCCCGCTGGTAAAGGCTGAGCAACCGGTCGCGGCCCTCGTCGTACTCCCAGGAGAACCGGGTGGCACCGGCCGCAGGGACATCCCAGGTCCCGGGCGGGACGGGCGTCGTGTAGTGCTCATAGGTGCTCACGCGGGCCTCCTGGCTCCTGTCCGGCAGAGCGAGCTCCCTGCTTCATTACTAGCCAGTAATCTCCCGGTGCGCAAGACTCAAATCGCTGCCGGGCCACAAAGCGGGCGCGAGAAGATCCGCTGACGCCAACGAGATGTGGTGGCCGAATCCGCAGCCGCGGGACGGGCCCCCATGGCCGGCGTGCACTCGCACTGCCACCCGGGGTAAAAATTAACGGTCCTGAGAGATGCTTACCGCCAGCTCGCGGGTATTAGCGCCCCGCTGGCGGATGTCGCCAGGACCGCAGCCTAGCCTTAACGTGCATACGTGACGCAAACGATCGGTCGGTGGAGCTGTCCACTGCACAACGGCCCGGAACCCGCACCCATAATGACGTTGGTGAAGGTCGGCTGATGGCCTGGGAGATGGAGGCGGGAGTCTAGTGGCCGTTCGTAAGGCGGCTGGTCTGGTGGGAAGGTCAGGCGACCTTCCGGAGACCTTCTCGTACTCGCTGAAGCGCCGCTTCCTCGGGCCTGCGATGGTGAACGACCAGCTCAGCGAGCAGCGGCTGTCCGTCCCGCTGGCTCTGGGTGTGCTGTCCCCGGACGGTATCTCCTCGTCGGCGTACGGCAGCGAGGAAATCCTCATCGAGCTGCTCAAGAGTGGCCTCGCGATCGCGGCCTTCACGGTGCTGCTCCCGATTACCGGTGTGGTCCTGTTCGTGCTCGCCCTGGTCGTGCTGTCCTACCGCGAGGTCGTCACCGTGTACACCAAGACGGGCGGCTCGTACGTCGTGGCCCGGGACAACTTCGGGCCGCGGGTAGCGCAGATCGCGGCGGTTGCGCTGCTGATCGACTACACGGTCACGGTCGCGGTGCAGACGGCGGCGGGCGCGGCGGCCATCGTGTCCGCGTTCCCCGCCCTGAGCACGCTGCACGTCGTCAGCGGGAACGACGTCCTGCTGCTCATCTCCGTGGTCGCCATCCTGCTCATGGCCTACGGGAACCTGCGCGGCATCCGGGAAGCGGGCCGCTTCTTCGCCCTGCCTACCTACTTGTTTTCCGTCTCGGTCATCGTGATGATCCTCATCGGGCTGGCCCGGGAGGCGTTCGGTCACCTGCCGGTGATCGACCTGGCGACCCTGCCGCCGGGGAAGACGTACTACGACCCCCACAGCAAGATGTCGCTGCTGATCTCGGGGACCCTGATCTTCACCCTGCTGCGTGCCTTCGCCAACGGCGGCTCGTCGCTGACCGGCATCGAGGCTGTCTCCAACGCGGTCAGCGCGCTGAAGCCCCCGGAGGGGTTCAATGCCCGCAAGGTGCTGGTCACCCAGGGCCTCATCCTCGCCTTCCTGGTGGGCGGCATCTCCTGGCTGGCGCACGTGACGCACGCGACCCCCTACACCCTAGGGACGCCGACCGTGCTCTCTCAGGAGGCCAACCTCATCTTCGGCGGGGGGGCCGGCCGGATCCTGTTCTACTTCGTCCAGTTCGCGACCGCGCTGATCCTGTTCACCGGCGGCAACACCAGCTTCAACGGATTCCCGTTCCTGGCCAGCTTCGTGGCCCAGGACGCCTTCCTGCCGCGCTGGCTGATGAAGCGCGGGCACCGGCTGGTGTTCTCCAACGGCATCATCCTGCTGACCGTGGTGTCGCTGGCGCTCATCCTGGCGGTCGGGGCGAGCGTCAACAACCTGGTGCCGTTCTACGCGATCGGCGTGTTCACCGGATTCTCGATGGCCGGCTTCGGGATGTCCAAGTACCACCTGACGCACAAGGAGCGGGGCTGGCGCAGGCGGCTGGTGATCAACTTCTCGGCTGGCGTGACCACCGCGTTCGTGGTGCTGATCTTTGCGGTCACCAAGTTCACCGAGGGTGCGTGGCTGGTCGTCGTGGTCGGGCCGATCCTCGTGTTCATCCTCATGCGGCTGAACCGTGAGTACCGTGTCGAGGACCAGGTCCTGGAGGACATCGGCGATCGCCGGGCCGCGGGCATCGCGCCGCGCCAGCCGAACTTCACCCGCCGGGTGGTGCTGGTGTTCGTGGACAGCATGGACCTGGCCACGCTAGCGGCGCTGCGTTACGCGCGAAGCCTGCGGCCGACGTCGCTGCGCGCCGTGCACTTCGTCATCGACAGTGCCAGGGCCGAGCGGATCCGCGAGCGGTGGGTGCGATTCGGCCAGGACATCCCGTTCGAGATGATCGACGCCCCGGATCGCCGGCTGGTGCACGCCTCCCAGGAATTGGTCCGGCACGAAGCCGAGCAGCCTGGCACCCAGGTCACCGTGGTGCTGCCGCGGCGCAGCTTCTCACCGCTGATCGGCCGGATGCTGCACGACCGGACGGCGGACAAGATCGCCGCGGCGGTGAGCCGGATCCCGAACGCGGCCGCCACCATCATCCCGTTCGACGTCGAGAGCCGGGTCCGGATCCTGGAGGAACGGCATGGGGCCCGGGCCGAGCGGGCCAGCGGGACGATAGCTGCCGACGCGGCACGGGAACGGCCGGGAGCCGCGGGAGGCCGCCAGAGCGTGGTCGTCGCACCCGCGGACCCTCCCGGACAGCCGCTGGGGGCCAGCGGTGAGCACCCCGGGCCGGCCACGCCCGAGGCTCCCGGAGCTGCCGGGACCGGTCCGGCGCCGGGTACCGCTGGCGCACCGCGGCCCAGGCCCGGAGAGCCGCCAGCCAGCGCTGGAGCCACGGGTACCGCCGGAGCCGGTACTCAGGGGACTTCCGGGACAGCCGGGCCTCCCCGGACCACTGAGACTCCTGGCACCGCAGGGGCTACCGGGACGGAGGGAGCCCAGATCCCCGAAGTCCGGGAGGCCAGCGGGATGGCCGGGGGCCCCGGAGCCAGTGGGGGACCGGCCGCCACCGGAGCCACGGGGGCGGACGGGCAGGCCACCGCCGTACGGGTGACGCCGATCGGCTCGCTGCATGGGCCGGGTAAGGCAGCCGTCGAGGGTCGCGTCATCAGCCTGGCCATCCGGCCCGTCGAGCAGAACTCCGTGCTCGCCTGCGAAGTGTCCGACGACACCGGCTCGCTCACCGCCCTGTTCTACGGGCGCAAGCACATACCGGGGCTGGACCGCGGCAGCCGCATCCGGCTTCAAGGCACCGTCGGCATGCGGAACGGCAGGCCGGTGATGATCAACCCGCTCTACGAACTGCTCGGCTGAGTTTCCGTTACTGTCCTGGGTCCGTTACTGCGCCGTGCCCGTTACTGCGATGTGCCCGATCCGACGTGCTCGTAGGCCGGATTGATCATGACGGGGCGGCCATCCCGGATGCCCACCGGCCCGCGCAGCCGGACGAGTGACCCGCAGATCACGCCGGCGATGTGCGACCGGCCGTAGAACAGCACGGTCAGATTACCGGTCGAGTCGGAGACCTCCCAGGCCAGTACCGAGTTATGCTCGACCGGGCGGATCTCCATAGCGTGGACACGGCCCTCTACGGTTGCCTTCCCGGGCTCGGTCAGGGAGCCGATCGGCTTGACCCCGGCCGGGGGCTTCGGATGCTCGTAGGCTCCTACCTTCTCTTCGGCGGCCGGGACGTCCTTGGCCTCCCGTCCCTTCACCAGGTCGCGAAGCTTGCGCACTGAGTTCTCCTCCTCCTGGGACCTTTCCGCGCCGCACCGGCCCCGGGTGCACCCGGGGCCGGTGCCCTACCAGCTCGGCCGCGATCCGGGTGTGCATCTACCCTTTCGCACTCTGACCTGGTCTTCATACTCATGCTATTCGCCCGACCTGCACGGAACTGGAGCAGCCGGTCAGCGCCGTGCGGCCGGTAACCGGAGGGCTACCCAGATGCGGGCCGGGTATACGCTGGGCGCGGTCCGGCGCCCAGTGCCACCTCCGGTGCATGGTGGAGCCGAGGTGGTCATCTTCCGTTCATCTCGAGATGACATAGTCGGATGCCATCGGCGCCTGCCGCCCCGAAACGCGCCGTGGAAGGCAGCCTGCCGTCCCGGCACCCGCGATGATGCGGCGGCCGGGGCGGCAGACCACTTATCGTGCTAATCGCCAAGGCGAGGAATGGGCGCGCTCATGACGACAAGTCCATCCGCAGCACCGGAGCCAGCGACGCAGCGTGACATTCTGCGCCTTTCCGAACTGCTCAAACGGCCGCTCGTGGACCGCAGCGGGGAACCGATCGGGCGGCTATCCGACGTCATCGCCCGTCTCCGCGGTGACGACTACCCGCTGGTCACCGGCGTGGTCGCCGCGGTCGGCGGCCGTGAGGTCTACGTGCCTTTGGAGCAGGTCGCCAACTTCGACGGCCAGGCCCTGCGGCTGACCAGCGACCGACTGGACCTGCGGCACTTCGAGCGGCGTCCCGGCGAGGTTTTGCTCAAGCGTGACGTGCTCGGTCACCGGCTGATCGACGTCGAGACCGCGCGCCTGGTCCGGGCGGCCGACGTGGAGCTGGAGCGGCGGGACGAAGACCGGGTGGTGGTCGGCCTGGACACGCGCCGCCGGCCGCCACGGCTGCTCAGCGCCCTGCACGTCGGGGCGTCCAGGGCGCCGGACGAGGCCGGGCGTTTCCGGGACTGGAAAGTATTCGAGCCGTTGATCGGGCACACCAGCAGCGCGCTGCTGCGCGGCCCGTTCGGCCGCATCAGGAGGCTGAAACCCGCCCAGATCGCCGACCTGCTCGAAGACGCCTCCAAGGAGGAGGAGAACGAGATCCTCGGGCAGGTCCACGCGGACCCAGAACTGGAGGCGGACGTCTTCGAGGAGCTCGACGAGGACCGGGCGTCCAAGCTGCTCGGCGCGCGCACGGACCGCGAGATCGCCGACGTTCTCACCCGGATGCGGGCCGACGATGCGGCCGACGCGATCGCCGAGCTGCCGCAGAGTCGGCGTCAACCGATCATTGACCTGCTGCCGCCCGGCGTTCGCACCAAGGTGCTGACGCTGATGGGCTTCAACCCGACGAGCGCGGGCGGCCTCATGGGCGTCGAGTACATGGCCGTGCCGTCCGGTGCCCCGGTCGCGGAGGCCCTCGCGGCCGTCGGTGCGGCGTCCACTCTGCAGCCGGAGGCGCTGACCAGCGTGCACGCGGTCGACGGGGACAACTGCCTGCGCGGCGTCGCCCCGCTCGTCGCGCTGCTCCAGTCTGACCAGGCGGCCAGCGTGATCGACGTCTGCGACACGGATCCGGTCCGGGTCGGTGCGGACACCGACGTCGTCGACGTCGCCGTGCTGATGACCGACTACAACCTGATTACCATCCCAGTGGTCAACGAGCGCGGCCGCCTGCTCGGCGTGATCACCGTCGATGACGTGCTGGAGGTCATGCTGCCGGACGACTGGCGGCGCCGCGAGGCGGCCGAGCCGCCAGACCCTCACCACGGAGATTCCTGATGAGCGGGACAGCACCATGACGGCAGATCACGGCCCGCCGCCGGGGCAGTCCCCGCTGCCTGCTTCCCCGCTGCCTGCTTCCCCGCTGCCTGCTTCCCCGCCGCCTGCTCCGGCGCCGCCCTCTCCGAGGTCGGGGCAGTCGCCGCCGTCATCTGCCCCGCCGTCATCTGCCCCGCCGTCATCTGCCCTGCCGTCATCTGCTCCGCCCCGGCCTGATCCGCCACAGCTCATCCGGCCGGACCCGTCGCGCCGGCAGAGCGCCGTCCTCGATGAATCGCACCTCGGTGACATCGAGGGGGCGCTCGGCCGGATCCGGGTGGGCGACGACGACAGCCGCCGGGGGCTGCGGCGCCGGCTGGTGACCTTCCTCGCCATTATGGGCCCCGGTCTGATCGTCATGGTGGGGGACAACGACGCGGGCGGGGTGTCCACCTACGCGCAGGCCGGGCAGAACTACGGCTACAGCCTGCTCTGGGTGCTGCTGCTGCTGATCCCCGTCCTGATCGTCAACCAGGAGATGGTGGTCAGGCTCGGCGCGGTGACCGGGGTCGGGCACGCCCGGTTGATCATCGAGCGGTTCGGCAAGTTCTGGGGCGCCTTCAGCGTCGGAGACCTGTTCGTGCTCAACTTCCTGACCATCACCACCGAGTTCATCGGCGTCTCCCTCGCGCTGCGCTACTTCGGCATCAGCCCCTACGTCTCGGTGCCGGTGACCGGCGTCCTGCTGATCGCCATCACGGCGAGCGGCAGCTTCGCCCGGTGGGAACGGGCGATCTTCCTGTTCATCGCGGCCAGCCTGGTGCTGTACCCGCTGGCCCTGCTGTCGGAACCGCACTGGGGTTCGATCGCCTACCACCTCGTGGTGCCGGGAATCCAGGGGGGCGCCACCTCGACCGCCATCTTGCTCATCATCGCGATCGTGGGCACCACCGTCGCCCCCTGGCAGCTGTTCTTCCAGCAGTCCAACGTCATCGATAAGCGCATCACGCCCCGGTTCATCGGCTACGAGCGGGCCGACACCGCGCTCGGCTCCATCGTCGTGGTGGCCGGGGCGATCGCGATCGAAATTGTGGCCGTGTACGCGGTCCGCGGCACGAACCTGGTCGGGAAGTTCACCGACGCGCTCGGGGTAGCGCGCGCGCTGGAGGCTCACGGCTACGCGCTCGGCGCGCTGTTCGCGATCGTGCTGCTCGACGCGAGCATCATCGGTGCCTCAGCGGTGACCCTGTCTACCAGCTACGCGTTCGGTGACGTGTTCGGCATCAAGCATTCGCTGCACCGCAGGTTCAAGGACGCCAAGCCCTTCTACGCCAGCTACACCGCGATGATCGCCGTCGCCGCCGGCATCGTCCTCATCCCCGGTGCACCTCTGGGGCTGCTGACCACGGCGGTCCAGGCCCTGGCTGGGGTGCTGCTCCCCAGCGCCTCGGTGTTCCTGCTGCTGCTCTGCAACGACCCGGAAGTCCTCGGCCCCTGGGCCAACAAGCGCTGGCTCAATATCGTGGCCGGCGTCATCATCGGCGTTCTGCTCACGCTGTCCGCCACCCTTGTTGTCGGCACGATATTCCCGAACCTGAATGTCCTCGAGGTCGCGGCCGTAGCGGCCATCGCCCTCGTGGTGGGGGGCGGAGGGACTGGCCTGTGGCTGGAGATCAATCAGCGCCGAAGCGGCCGGACCCGGCCCGTACCGGTGCGGACGACGATGACGGAACAGGAGCGCACGAACTGGCGGATGCCCCCCCTCGCCCTGCTCAAGCCGGTGGTCTGGTCACCGGCCACCAGGCTGGCCATGATCCTGCTGCGGGGCTATCTCGTGGTCTCCGTCGTCCTGCTGATCGTCAAGGCCATCGAGCTCGGCAGCGGCTGAACGGAATCACTGTGGCGCAGCCAACGTTGGAGCAACTTGCTGGCCCGCTCGGCGGCGGGCTATGGTGTGACGGCTCCGCGAGGCGGACACCACCGATGGTGGCGAGCGAAGGAGGTGAGGGCCGTGCCAGACGGCAGTCATAGTTGCAGCTGCAGCAAAAGCGAACCTCACCCATTCGCGCATGTCTCGCAGCGCTGACCGCGGCGCCACCTGACGCATTTCCGGTCGCTACCGCGCCGTTTTCCGAACCGAGTGCCGGGCCCGCCGCTTACCGTGGCGGCTTTCCCATGCCTGCACGTTCCTGTCTTGACGCATGGTGGCCTGCCACCTCGGTCAGCGATGCCTGATACGCGCCACCGGATACCCCACGGGGGTAGATCGGGAGATGTGTCATGGCAAACTTCTTCAGCTTCGGCTCCTGGTCCCAGCGTCGTGCCGCGCTCCGGCAGGCCGGGACGGCCACGGGCACGGCGGTGCAGGACCCGGCCCACGTAGGCGACATCCACGGCGCGTTCGGCACCGTGCGGGCCGCCGACCTCGACCGCTCGCCCAGCTGGCCGCGCCGGCTCCGGTACCTGCTGGCCATCATGGGTCCGGGGCTGATCGTGATGGTGGGCGACAACGACGCCGGCGGCGTCGCCACCTACGCGCAGGCCGGGCAGGACTACGGCACCCGGCTGCTGTGGGTCCTCGCCCTCCTCATCCCGGTGCTGATCGTCAACCAGGAGATGGTGGTCCGGCTCGGGGCGGTGACCGGTGTCGGGCACGCCCGGCTCATCCACGAGCGGTTCGGGCGGTTCTGGGCCGCCTTCTCCATCGGCGACCTGGTTCTGGTCAATGGGCTCACGATCGTGACCGAATTCATCGGCGTCGCGCTCGCCGGGAGTTTTTTCGGCATTCCCCGCTGGCTCAGCGTGGCCGGGGCGGCGGCGCTCCTGGTGGCATTCACCGTCAGCGGCAGCTTCCGCAGCTGGGAGCGCTGGATGTACGTGCTGATCGCGGTCAACGTGGTCATGCTGCCGCTGATCTTCCTCACCCACCCGCGCCCGGCGCAGATGGTGCACAACTTCGTCGTGCCCGGCTTCCCCGGCGGGCTGAACTCGGGTGTGCTGCTGCTCGTCATCGCGATCATCGGCACCACGGTGGCGCCCTGGCAGCTGTTCTTCCAGCAGTCCAACGTGGTGGACAAGCGGATCACCCCGCGCTGGATCGGCTACGAGCGCGCCGACACGGTGATCGGCTCGTTCGTGGTCGTCATCGGGGCGGCCCTGCTGATCGGCATCGCCGCCTTCGGCCTGGGTGGCACGGTCCTGCACGGTCACTTCACCGACGCGGGCGGCGTCGCCACCGGGCTCGGCCACGCGGTCGGGCACGGCGCCGGGGCCCTGTTCGCGCTGCTGCTGCTCGACGCGTCGCTGATCGGCGCCGCGGCGGTCACCCTCGCCACCTCCTACGCGCTGGGGGACATCGCCGGCGCGCGGCACTCGCTGCACCGGAACATTAAGGAAGCACCGGTCTTCTACGGCTGCTACGCGTTCTTCCTCGCCGTCGCGGCCACGGTCGTGCTCATTCCCGGTGCCCCGCTCGGACTCATCACCGAGGGGGTGCAGGCGCTGGCCGGCGTACTGCTCCCGTCCGCGGCGGTGTTCCTGGTCCTGCTCTGCAACGACAAGGACGTACTCGGGCCGTGGGTCAACCGGCCGTGGCTGAATGCCGTGGCCGGGGTGATCATCGGCGTACTGGTGCTGCTGTCGCTGGTGCTGACCGCCGCGACGCTGTTCCCGTCGCTGACCGGCGGCCAGCTCACCGCGCTGGTGGCCGCCGCGGCGGGCGCGGGACTGGCCGGCACGGCGGCCTGGGCGGTTACGCGCTGGCGTGCCCGCCGGGCCGGGCTGCCGGACGACCCTGAGGAGGAGCTGGACACCGGGGCGGTGCTGGAGGCTGAGCGGCTCACCTGGCGCATGCCGCCGCTGTCCGAGCTGGCCCGGCCGCGCTGGTCGCCGGGGCGCCGGCTCGGCATGCTCGCCCTGCGAGGCTATCTGGTCATCGCCGTGGGCCTGGTGGTCGTCAAGATCGTCGAGCTGTCCGCCGCGCACTGAGTGTGCCAGGCCCGGAACCTGGGATGACCGCCAGACGTCCAACTCGCAGTGAACACTGCGAGAGGGGCCTCATGACGTTCCCACTGCTGCCCGTGGCCCCCGTGCTGCTGGCCGTGGGGCTGATCGCGGGGTGCTCCGGGCTCGGTGGGAGCGGAGCGACCACGGTGGGCGGGCCGCCGGCGTCCGCGGCCGCGACATCGCCGGGCCCGGCCGGTTCCGCGGCCGCCGCCGCGTCCGGCGCCCCGGAACCGTCCGGGGCGGCTGGAACGGCTGGGGCATCAGCCCAGCCCGGCTGTGCGCGCTGGCCGGCCGGATCGGCCGGGCCGGTCCTGCTCGTCACCGCCGCCAGCGGCGGCAAGACCTACTGCGTCCGCACTGGGCAGGTGGTGCGGGTGCTGCTGTCCGGCCCCGCTGCGCTGCCGGGTGGCTCGGAGCCGCCCCGGCTGACCGGAGATGCCCTCGCCGCAGCGCCGGCGCACCTGCTCCGGACGGCCTCGGTGACCTACACCGCGGTACGGCCCGGCACGGCCGTTCTCACCATCGTTGGGTTGCCATGCCATGTGATCCAGCCGGCCCAGGGCGCAGCGGCCTCAGCCCGGCGCGGGGCGCTGGCCCGGGCGGCGTCCGCCCCGGCTGCGGAGACCGCTTACCGTGCGTGGTCCGCCCCGGTGGCGGGAGCCGCACGACCTGCGCCGGCCGGCGGGACGCCCGCCGGCGCCGAATGCGTGATACAGCAGGCGCTGCGGGTGTCTATCGTTGTGCGGTAGCTGGCCGTATCCAGGCCCGGTCCGGCTCGGCAGCTCCTGGTTAGACGCACATCACCTCTTCAGGGAGCGCTAGCGCCTGCACCGGCTGGGAGCGGCCGCCGCGGCCGTTCCCAGTTGGCCGTGGTACCCGCCAGGGGTGGCGGGATGCGAGACTGGGCCGGTGAAGGATGCCACCCCGCGGTTCCGCCGCATTCTTGATGACCTGCCCGGTTATGTGCCGGGGGCAACAGCGGCCCCGGCGGGCGGCCGGTCGTTCAAGCTCTCGTCTAACGAGTGCCCGTTCGGCCCGCTGCCGTCGGTCAGCCGGGTGATCGCCGAAGCCGCCCAGAGCGTCAACCGGTACCCGGACAACGGCGCGGAACTGCTGACCGCGGCGATCGCCGAGCGGTTCACCGTGCCGCCGGACCACGTCGCGGTGGGCTGCGGTTCCGTCGGGGTGGCCCAGCAGCTGCTCGAAGCCGTGGGCGAGCCGGGGGCTGAGATCATCTACGCGTGGCGATCGTTCGAGGCCTACCCGATCCTCGCCGACCTGGCCGCGGCTACCTCCGTGCGCGTCCCGCTCCGCGATGAGGCACATGACCTACCGGCCATGGCGGAGGCGATCACGCCCCGCACCCGCCTTATCTTTGTCTGCAACCCGAACAACCCCACGGGCACGGTGACGCACGCCAGCGAGCTGGCCGGATTCCTCGATCGCGTCCCGGCCGACTGCCTGGTCGTCCTGGATGAGGCCTACCGGGAGTACATCCGTGACGAGTCCGTCCCGGACGGCCTGGAACTGTATCGGGACCGGCCTAATGTCGCGGTCCTGCGCACGTTTTCCAAGGCCTACGGCCTGGCCGGGCTGCGGGTCGGCTTCATGATCGCGCAGGCGCCGGTGGCCCAGGCTGTGCGCAAGACAATGCTGCCGTTCTCGGTCAACAGCATCGCCCAGGCGGCCGCGGTCGCTTCCCTGAGGGCCGAAGGGGAGCTGCTCGAGCGCGTCGAGGCGACGGTCAAGGAGCGGACCCGGGTGCGCGAGGCGCTGCTCGCCGACGGCTGGACCGTGCCGCCGACCGAGGCGAACTTTGTCTGGCTGCCCCTGCGGGAGGCTACGGCGGACTTCGCGGCGATCTGTGCCCGATCCGGGGTCAGCATCCGGCCGTTCGCCGGGGAGGGGGCCAGGGTCTCGATCGGCGAGCCCGAGGCCAACGACCTGTTCTTCGCGGTGGCGCGCAGCTATCCGCACCGCAGCTGACCGGGCCGGGTCAAGGCCCGGTCAGGGTGAGCGGGACGGCTCCAGCTCCTCCAGCTTCTCGGTGATCAGCCGGTAGAATTGGCGGGGCCGTCCCGGCTGGGCGGCGCGGCTCGGCGGCAGCGGCCAGGCCAGGCCCTCGTCGACCAGGCTGCGCAGTAGCCGCCGGGCGGTCCGCGAGGTGACCCCGAGCAGGCGGCCGGCCGTTTCGGCGTCCACGACGAGCGCCGTCTCCGACCCTTCGAGCCGCCCGGCGAGCCGGGCGAGCGTCTCGATGCCCCGCGAGGGAGTGCGCAGCGCCGCCGAGCTGGCCCGGCGGGGTGGCGGGACCAGCGGCTGGCCTTCCCGGGACGGCACGGTTCCTGGGCCGGCTCCCGCCGATCGCGAACGGATTAGTGCGGTCCGCGCGTACGTTTCGGCCTCCTGAACGGTCCGCCCCATCCCCACGCCGACCTCGATCGTGATGCCCAGCTCGGCCCGGGCCCGGTCGGCGAACGGAAGCTGGGTGAAGTCACCCGTCACGGCGGCGAGTGACCCCCTGGTCGCCGCGACCAGGAAGGAATGGTCATCGGCCTGGGTGACCAGCGCCTGGATGCGCTGCGCCTCGCCGGCCAGGAACCGGTGCACGCTCAGCCGCAGCTCGTCCCGCGCGTACCGGGACAGGGCGCGACGGGCTCCCTCCCGCAGCCGCGGCACCTCGACGGCCACCAATGCGAGCTGAGCCGCTTCGAGCCGGTGATGGCCGCCAAGCAGGACAGCGTTCCAGACCGCCATCCGGATGGCCTCGTCCGTGGGCCGGATGCTTATCACCGGGACGCCTGCGCGGGCCAGCCGTCGGCTCACCGACTCCAGGCAGCTCAGTGCGACCGACGTCTCGCCTATGCGCCAGAGCCGCTCGTGGAAGGCTGCGAGGGCGGCCGGGCTGGCCGGGTCCTGGCGCAGCCGTACGCTGTCCGACGGCACGTTAAGCTCGGCGTAAGCCTCCTCGACCGGGCTGCGGCTCAGCACGTCCACGCTGATCCGCTCGATGTCGTGGCCCTGGAGCCGGGCCCGCAGCAGCGCCGCGTACAGTGCTCCGCCGTCGAGGCGGACGTAGGTGGACGGCACCGCGATCACGCCGGCCCGGCGTGCGTACTCGAACGGCACGGGGCTGGCGAACAGGCACACATCGATGGCCGCGCCGAGCCGGGCGACCTTTTCCGGCGCTTCGCGTTCCCGCCGGTACGCGGCGGCGATCAGCCGCCGCGGCAACGTGCCGCCGACGAGCCGGCGCGGATCCTCACGCGGCCAGGCCAGCGATCCTCCGGAGCCTGCCGGTCCCGTGGGGGCGCCCTGTTCCAAGAGGGACTCGGCCGTCTCCAGCCGGGAGGGTCCCGCTACTTCGGTACGCACCAGCCCGGACGGCTGGCCCTGGGCCGGCGCCCCAGGCTGGCTGGCCGGTGGGTTCGGCGCCGGCATGGCGCCGAAAGCCTCGTCCCGCGCAGCCGCACCAGACAGCATGATGCGCTCCACCAGGTCGTAGGGTCCTACGACGCCGATAATGAGCTCGCTGGGCAGGTGCCTCCTCGCGGTCATCGGCCTTTTCCCCCGTAGGCTGTTAACCCGAGGCTGCCTGTAAGATCGCTGCTGACCTGCACCTTCGACGTTCACCCCATCTGCATCCGGTGGCCAAATGGCCGCCGTATCCCGCACAACCGTGCTATCTCGTCGCCCTGGGTATATGTCGGCCAGTACTTTTCGTAACTCATCCGGCTCAATTTGTGAAGAGCCGCCCGAGTCCGAAAATAATCACCCTGCACCGGCCCCAAAACCGGTTTACCGCCGGCTACGTCCCGTATTGACCCGGTAGCCGACGATCGTGCGCCCGTCCGGTACCCCTATACCTAGGGGGCCTGCTCCACGGTGATGTCGGCGCCGAGCGTGGTGAGCCGCTGGGCCAGCGCCGCATGCCCGCGGTCGATCACATAGCCCGGCGCGACCACCGTCTCGCCCTCGGCGATCAGGCCGGCCAGGATTAGGGCGACACCGGTGCGCAGCTCGTGGGCCACCACCTCGGCCCCGTGCAAGGCACTCGGCCCGTGCACGATGGCCACGTTCCCGTCCACTTCGACCTTCGCGCCCATCTTGTTCAGCTCGCCCACGAGGGTGTAGCGCCCGTCGAAGATGGTCTCGCGGATGTAGCTCGACCCCTCGGCGAGACAGGCGAGCGCCATGATGGGTGACTGGAGGTCGGTCGCGAAGCCGGGGTACGGCGAGGTGATGACGTTGATCGGCCGCAGCGGATTGGTCCGCCGGACCTGCAGTACCGCACCCTGCGTGGAGAACTCCACGCCCATCTGCTCCAGCTTCCACCGCACGACCCCGAAGTGCTCGAGCGAGCCACCCACCAGGTTCAGCTCGCCACCGGTGATCGCCGCGGCCATGGCGAAAACGCCTGCGTCGATCCGGTCCGGCATCACCGTGTGCTCGACGGCCGCCAGCTCACTGACCCCTTCCACGGTCACGAAGCCGGTGCCGCCGCCCGTGATCCGCGCGCCCATCTTGGTCAGGAAGGCGATGACGTCGAGCACCTCGGGTTCCTGGGCCGCGTTATCGATAATGGTGGTGCCCGGCGCGAGCGACGCGGCCATGATCAGGTTCTCGGTCCCGGTGTGCGACGGGGTGTCCAGGTACAGGTGGGCCCCGCGCAGGCCGCCCGAGCCAGCCTTGATGTGGATGACCGATTCGCCCTCGTCAACGACGGCGCCGAGCCGGGCAAAGCCGCGGTAGTGGAAGTCCAGATCGCGGTCGCCGAGGTTGCATCCGCCGATGCCCTCGATCACGGCCTCGCCGAGACGGTGCAGCAGGGCCGGCACGAACAGCACCGAGCCGCGGAACCGCCGGGCGATCTCGGCCGGCAGCACCGGGCTGTTCAGCCGGGAGGCGTCGACCACCAGGGTCCGCTCCGACTCGTGGAACTCCACGATGGCCCCAACCGCCTGCGCCAGCTCGACGGCACGGCGCACATCTTCAATGGGCGGCACGTTCCGCAGGACCGTACGGCCCTTCGAAGCGAGAAGCGACGCCGCGATCATCTTTAGCGCGGCGTTCTTCGCGCCCTGCACGAAAACGGTGCCGTGCAGCGGCGTTCCGCCCCGTACGCGGTAACGGGTCTCAGTGCCCATCGTCATATGGATGCAACTCCTGTCGAGGGGTAGTGAATGAAACCGGCACGTGGCCGGTACAGTCCGGGCTCGCGGGGCGGGCTGTGCGGTCGTCCCGCCGGGCGCGGGGACGATCGGAACCGTGGCGGGCCCCCCGCGCCAAGGCGCTGCCCAGTATTCCATTAGCCCAGCGCCAGAGCGGAGGCTTGACACGATTTGCTGTCATGTCAGCCCTTGCAGCCGGGAAAACACCGGCCCCAGACGCGCCACATAGCGCTCGGGGCGACACGCTTCGTCGAGCCGCGCTTCGTCGATCGCCTGCCCGCGGGCGGCGGCCTCCTTGCGCAGCGCATCCCGGAACGGGACGCCCTCGTTCCAGGTCTCCATCGCTGCCGCCTGGACCAGGGCGTACGCCTCCTCGCGGGCCATACCCGATGCGACCAGCTCGAGCAGCGCCGCCGAGGAGTAGATGAGGCCGCCGGTGGCGTCCAGGTTGGCCCGCATCCGCCTCGCGTCGACCACCAGCCCTTCTACCAGGCCGTTCGTCAGGTGCAGCAGGTAGTCGACGGCGATCGCCGCGTCGGGCAGTGCGATCCGCTCCACGCTGGAGTGGGAGATGTCACGCTCGTGCCAGAGCGGGACGCCTTCCATCACCGGGGTGACGTAACCGCGCACCACCCGGGCCAGCCCGCAGATCCGTTCGGAGCGGATCGGGTTCTTCTTGTGCGGCATGGCCGAGGAGCCCTTCTGGCCCTGGCCGAAAGGCTCGGACAGCTCGCGGACCTCGGTGCGCTGGCCATGCCGGACCTCCAGCGCCACCGCCTCGCATACGGTCGCCGCCAGGGCCAGGGCGCTGACCCATTCGGCGATCCCGTCGCGCATCACGACCTGGGTGGCGACGTCCGCCGGCCGCAGGCCGAGCTCCGGCATGACCGCCGCCTCAACCTCGGGGGCGATGTTGGAGTAGTTGCCTACCGGGCCGGACAGCTTCCCCACCGCCACGGCGTCGCGCGCCCGGCGGATGCGGTCACGGGCGCGCGCGGCCGCGAAGGCGAAGTCCGCCACCCGGTGGCCCCACACGTCCGGCTCGGCGTGGATCCCGTGCGTCCGCCCCGGCCGCAGCGTGGCCCGGTGCGCCAGCGCGTGCTCGCGCAGCGCGGCCACCAGGGCGGTGGCCTTGGCCAGCAGGATGTCGGTCGCCTCGGTGAGCTGCACGGCCAGCGCGGTGTCCACCAGATCCGACGACGTCATCCCGAAGTGGACCCAGGCGGCGGCGCTGCGCGGGGAGGTGTTGTCGGCCCAGGCGGTCAGGAAGGCGATGACGTCGTGGTCGGTGACCGCTTCGACCGCGGCGACCGCCTCGGGGGTGGGCGGTGCCGCCGCACGTACCGGGGGGACGCTGTCGGCCGGGACGGTCCCGGCCCGGGCGTTGGCCTCGAGGACCAGCGTCTCGACCCGGCACCAGAGCTCGTACTTGTGCGCCTCGCTCCAGACATGGCCCATTTCGGGAAGCGTGTACCGGCTGATCACGTTCCGCTCGCCCCTTCCCTGCGCACGCCACTAGTCGTCGCGGCGCCGCTGTCGGCGCCGTTGTCTTCTGGGGTGCGGGCCGCGGCTGCGGCGATGTCGGTGCGCCACCAGCCGCCGCGTAGCTGGATTTTGCCGGCCGCTTCGTAGGCAGCGACGCGGGCGGCTGCGATATTTCCGCCCGTGCCGACCACGTCCAGAACCCGGCCGCCGCTGGACCGCAGCACGCCGTCGGTCCCACTGGCCGTCCCGGCCTGCAGGACATACGCACCGGGCACGCTCATGGATTGCTCCAGGCCGCTGATGACGTCCCCGGTCACCGGCTGCGCGGGATAGCCCTCGGCGGCGATGACCACCGTCACCGCCGCGCCCGGCCGCCAGCGCAGCGCGGCCAGCCCAGCGAGGTCGCCGGTGGCCGCTGCGTACAGCAGGCCGCCCAGCGGCGTCTCCAGCCGGTCCAGGACCACCTGGGTCTCCGGGTCGCCGAAGCGGGCGTTGAATTCGACCACCTTGACGCCTGCCGCCGTGAGGCTCAGGCCCGCGTACAGCAGCCCCTGGTACGGGGTCCCGCGCCGGCGCATGGCGTCCACCGCCGGCTGCACGACCGAGGCCATGACCTCGTCGGTCAGGCCAGCCGGGGCCCACGGGAGCGGGGTGTAGGCGCCCATGCCGCCGGTATTGGGGCCGAGATCGCCGTCGCCCGCCCGCTTGAAGTCCTGGGCCGGGATCAGCGGCACGGCCGCGCTCCCGTCGCAGACCGCGAACAGCGACACCTCGGGGCCGTCGAGGAACTCCTCGATGACGACCTTGGCCGCTGACCGGGCGTGCGCGCGGGCGGCCTCGGCGTCCGTGGTGACGAGCACGCCCTTTCCGGCCGCCAGGCCGTCATCCTTCACCACGTACGGCGGCCCGAACTGCTTCAGGGCCGCGTCCGCTTCCGCCGCCGTCACGCAGGTCCGTGCGGCGGCGGTCGGGATGCCGGCCTCGGCCATGATCTCCTTGGCGAACGTCTTGGAGCCCTCGATCATGGCCGCGGCGGCACCCGGCCCGAAGCACGGGACCCCGAGGTCGCGCACCGCGTCGGCCGCACCGGCCACCAGAGGTGCCTCTGGCCCGATCACCACCAGGTCGGCAGCGAGCTTCCGGGTCAGCGCGGCGATGTCCGCCGGATCCGACGCGGCGACCTGTGCGGTGTCCGCCAGCGCTGCGATCCCCGGGTTGCCGGGCGCGGCGTGCAGGCCGGTCACGGCCGGATCCTGGGCGAGCGCACGTACGATGGCGTGCTCCCGGCCCCCGGAACCGATCACTAGAACGCGCACGGCGGTGAGCCTACCGGCTATTTTCTGGCCGCTGGCGGCCCACCCGACGGTGCCGCATCAGATCAGGTCACGGATCTGCAGGGTCTGGTCACGGCGGGGGCCGACCCCCACCGCGCAGACCGGGGCGCCGATCATTTCCTCGATGGCCTGCACGTAGCGCTGCGCGTTCGGCGGCAGGTCAGAGAAGGACTGGGCCTGCGAGATGTCCTCCCACCAGCCGTCCAGGTACTCATACACCGGGCGCGCATGGTGGAACTCGGTCTGCGTGGTGGGCAGTTCGCTGCAGCGTTTGCCATCGACTTCGTACGCCACGCACACCGGCACCTTGTCCAGGCTGGACAGCACGTCCAGCTTGGTGAGGAAGTAGTCCGTGATGCCGTTCACCCGGGTCGAATAGCGGGCGACAACCGTGTCGAACCAGCCGGTGCGGCGGGGTCGGCCGGTCGTGACGCCATACTCCCCGCCGGTCTTGCGCAGCCACTCACCCTGCTCGTCGGTCAGCTCGGTGGGGAAGGGACCGGCGCCGACCCGCGTGGTGTATGCCTTGACGACCCCGATGACCTTCGTGATCCGGGTGGGGCCGATACCCGACCCGGCGCAGGCGCCGCCCGCGGTCGGCGAGGACGACGTGACGAACGGGTAGGTGCCGTGGTCGACGTCGAGCATGGTCGCCTGGGCCCCCTCGAGCAGCACGACGCGGTCCTCGTCCAAGGCCTGGCCGAGGACCAGGCCGGTGTCCGCGACATACGGGCGCAGCCGCTCGCTGTAGCCGATGTACTCGTCGGCGATCGGGCCCGGCTCGATGGCGCGGCGGTTGTAGATCTTGGTCAGCAGCTGGTTCTTCTCGCGCAGCACCAGTTCCAGCTTCTGCCGGAAGATGCCGGGATCGAAGAGATCCTGGACGCGGATCCCGACCCGGGCGATCTTGTCGCCATAGGTGGGGCCGATCCCGCGGCCGGTGGTACCGATCCGGGCGCTGCCCAGATAGCGTTCCGTCACCTTGTCGAGGGCGCGGTGGTAAGGCATGATCAGGTGGGCGTTGGCCGAGATCAGCAGCTTGGCGCAGGACACGCCGCGGGCCTGCAGGGCGTCGATCTCCTCCAGCAGGACGCGCGGATCCACCACGACGCCGTTGCCGATGACGGGCACCACGCCGGGTGAGATGACCCCAGACGGGAGCATATGCAGGGCGTAGCTCTCATCACCGACGACCACGGTGTGACCCGCGTTGTTGCCGCCCTGGTACCTGACGACGTAATGGACCCGGTCGCCTAGCAGGTCGGTCGCCTTGCCCTTACCTTCGTCGCCCCACTGGGCGCCGACGAGCACAATGGCCGGCACGGGGCTGTCCCTTCTGGATAAGGCACTGCGAAGCCCCTGGCGGCGCTGCACGTCGGCGCTATGTAAGTCAGGACACGACACTGCGGCCCAGGGGCTCTTACCCATTGAGGTTACCCTGTGTTTAGCCGGGGGGACGACCCCCCGGACCCCCCGCTGCGCTGTGCTGGCCCGGGGGCGACCCCCTGGAGCCCCCCGCTGCGCTTCGCGCCCCGCTCGGGTGCCCGCCGTGGCACCGCCGCCCACCGGGCCGCAGGCCCGGTTCGCTGGGCGGTCGGAGCTTCGCTCCGGCACGCTCCGTAACCCGCGTCCCGTGCTGTCAGCGCAGCTCCTTCCCGGCTTCGGGGCTGCTCTCGGCCAGGAACTGGCGGCAGCGTGCCGCCTCGTCGTCCTCACCGATCGCGGCGGCGGCGGACCCGAGCATGTGCAGGGACCGGAGGAAGCCGCGGTTGGGCTCGTGCGCCCAGGGCACCGGGCCGTTGCCGCGCCAGCCCGCCCGGCGAAGCTGGTCGAGCCCGCGGTGGTACCCGGTCCGGGCGTACGCGTACGCGGCAACAGCCTCGCCGTTGCCGAACGCCCGCTCTGCCAGGGCGGCCCAGGCGGCCGAGGACGCTGGGAAGCGGGCCGCGACATCGGTCGGGTCCTGGCCCGACCGGAGCGCCTCGTCCACCTCGGGGTCGGCGGGCAGATAGGTCGGCGCGGGCCCGGCGCTGAGACCGGGCCCGGCGAGCAGGTTCTTCGGATCCATGCGGCTCCTATAGCAGTTCAGGCCATGTGGTGGCCGACGGATAGCAGGTCCTCGCAGGCGTGCACGACACGGTCGGCCATGCCCTGCTCGCCCGCCTTGCCCCAGGCCCGCGGGTCGTAGTCCTTCTTCCGGCCGACGTCGCCGTCCACCTTCAGCACGCCGTCGTACTTGGTGAACATATGGCCCGCGATCGGCCGGGTGAAGGCGTACTGCGTGTCGGTGTCGACGTTCATCTTCACCGCGCCGTATGAGATGGCCTCGCGGATCTCCTCCAGCGCCGAGCCGGACCCGCCGTGGAAGACCAGGTCGAACGGCTTCTGCCGGCCGTACTTGGCCCCGACCGCCTCCTGGATTTCTTTGAGCACCGAGGGCCGCAGCTTGACGTGCCCGGGCTTGTAGACCCCGTGCACGTTGCCGAACGTAGCGGCCAGTATGTACCGGCCGCGCTCACCGAGGCCGAGCCTCTCGACCACCGCGAGCGCGTCCTCGGGGGTGCTGTACAGCTTTTCGTTTATCTCCCCGACCACGCCGTCTTCCTCGCCGCCGACCACGCCGATCTCCATCTCCATGATGATCCGGGCCTTGGCGCACTCATCGAGCAGTTCGGAGGCGATGTCCAGGTTCTCGTTCAGCGGTACGGCCGACCCGTCCCACATATGTGACTGGAACAGCGGTTCCTGGCCGCGGGCCACGCGCTCCTGGGAGAGCCGCACCAGCGGACGCATGTAGCTGTCCAGTTTGCCCTCGGGGCAGTGGTCGGTGTGCAGCGCCACGTAGACCGGGATCTTGGCCGCGACCACGTGGGCGAACTCCGCGAGCGCACTCGCCCCCGTCACCATGTCCTTGACCGAGCCGGACAGGTACTCGGCGCCACCCGTGGAGACCTGGATAATCCCGTCGCTCTCGGCGCGGGCGAAACCGCTCAGGGCCGCGTTGAGCGTCTGGGTGGATGTCACATTGATCGCGGGATACGCGAAACCCTGCTGCTTGGCCTGGTCGAGCATCTGGGCGTAAATTTCCGGAGTCGCGACTGGCATTGTTCCTGACCTTTCCAATTGCGGTCGTAGGGTCCCAGTATTGCGAAGCCGGACCGCCTTGGGTAAGAGGGCGTGGCCGCTCGGGGCCCGGGTGGCGGCTTGAATACGGTACAACTGGAGGCCTATGGAGAGTTTCCTGACCTCAGCGGGCTATGGCGCGCTCATCCTGTTTGGTTTTCTCGAGGCGTGCTGCGTGCCGATCTCGTCGGAGGTGACCTTCGGCTTCGCCGGGGTGCTGGCCTATCAAGGGCACCTCAGCCTGCCGCTGGTGATCATCATCGGCTCGCTGGCCGAGCTCGCCGGGTCGTGCACGTCCTTCGCCGTGGGCCGCTGGGGCGGCCGTCCGCTGGTGGACAAGGTCGGCCGGTACGTGCTGATCACCCGCTCGGACGTGGACCGGGCCGAACGGTTCCTGGCCGGGCGTGGTTCCTGGGCCATCCCGGTGGCGCGGATGATTCCCGTGGTGCGCGCTTTCGCGTCCATCGTCGCGGGCCTCACCGAGATGCCGCTGGCCCGGTTCGCGGTACTCAGCGCGATCGGCACCGTCATCTATGTTTCTGCGTTCTCGGCCATCGGTTACGCAGTGGGCAGTGCTTGGCACAGTGTCGCCCATGACGTCTCGATCGCCGGGTACATCGTCGTCGTCCTGCTGGTTGCAGCCATCGTCGGCTTCGTGTTCATCCGGCTGCGTGCGTTCCGCCGGGAGGCGGCCGGGGCGGCGGAGGCACCCGGGCCGCCCGCGGCGGGACCGGCGGCCGGGCCGCGGCACGCGGCACCGGGCCGGGCCCGGCCGCCGCAGGCCGCCGCTCCGCCGGACGAGAACCTCCCCAAGGCCGACGGCCGGACAGGCGCCGACCATGGCTGAATTCGGGATAAACACGCCCATCTGCCGGCCCGCGGGCTAATCTCCCCCCGTGGGCCGACATAAGTCAGATCCTCATGGAACCGGCCGCTTCGTGGCGGTCGGTAGCGGCATTGTCGTCCTCATCGTGCTGCTCGTCGTGGGCGGCCTCGCGCTGTACGGGTCGCTCTGAGCTCAAGGCTGCGGGCTCCGGGCCGAGCGGTCAGACGCCCAGATCTGCCTGGACATAAGCTGCCCGGTACGGCAGGCCGAGACCGGTAATGCGTTCCGCGGCGCCGCGGTCGACCAGCACGGCGACCCCGGCCACTTCGGCCCCCGCCTCCTGTAGGGCGTCCACGGCCGTCAGCACCGAGCCCCCCGTCGTCGAGGTGTCCTCCACTGCGAGCACGCGCCGCCCGGCGACGTCGGGGCCCTCGATCCGCCGCTGCAGCCCGTGCGCCTTCTCTCCCTTGCGGACGACGAACGCGTCAAGCAGGCGGCCGTCCCGCGCGGCCGCGTGCATCATCGCGGCCGCGACCGGATCCGCTCCCATGGTGAGACCGCCCACGGCCTCGTACGACAGGTCGGCGGTGGCGGCCAGCAGCACGCGGCCCGCCATGGGCGCGAACCGTCCCGCCAGCAGGACGCGCCGCAGATCCACGTACCAGCTGGCCCGCTGCCCGGAGGAAAGCACGAAATCGCCGCGGACCACGGCGTCGTTCCGGATGGCCTGCAGAAGCTCGTCTCGGTCGCCCACGCCCGGATTTTAGCCGTCCCGCCCAGGCCGGGGCTCAGCTGGTGCGGTTCGTTCCGCCGTCGGCTGTGGGCCTCGTCCCCTCCGCGAGGCCCACAGCACCGGGCGGGGCCGCCGGCGCCGGGTCCCGTCCCCTCCACGGGACACCGACGCCAGCGGCGTCAGTGGGCCAGTCCGTCCAGGAGGCGCTCGGCGTCCTCCTCGCGGGCCGGCAGCCTGATCATGCGGGCCTCCGTGCCGAGGCCGGCCCGGGCGCGGATTGCGCAAACCCTTATCGTCACCCAATGAAATCATCCATCAACGAAGAGTAACGAACGGTAACGAACGGGCCCGGCGCCGGGTGCCTGGCCGATCCCGGGTGCGGACCGGACGTCGCCTGAGCAGCAGTGAATAACCGGACGTCGCCTGAGCAGCAGTGAATAACCAGAAAGGCCAACGCGGGAAGCTGGCTTCACTACGCTGTTACCGGAGCGTGGGACGCAGACGGCCCCTTACAGTCACGTCATCTTTTCGAAGAGTTCTCGCGCCAAGGAAGGACGGTGTTGCGTGGATCGTTGCGCGCTGTTCGTAGACGCGGGCTACATGCTCCCGGACGGCGCGATGGCCGTCCACGGAACGCGTCGGCGAGAGTCGGTCAGCTGGGATTACGAGGGCCTGCTGCAGCTCCTCGGCAACCTCGCCCGCGACCGGACCGGCCTCCCGCTGCTGCGTTGCTACTGGTACGAGGCCACCGTCGAGGGCCGGCGCACCGCCGAGCATGACGCTCTGGCTGACCTGCCAGGCATCAAGTTGCGCCTGGCCAAGCTGAGGCCAGGGCGTCGTGAGGGCGTCGAGACCGAGATTCACCGCGATCTCACGGTGCTGGCGCGTAACCGTGCCATCAGTGACGCGGTGGTGGTGAGCGCGGAGGAGGACCTCGCCCAGGTCCTGTCCGACGTGCAGGATCTGGGCCTCCGGGTCACCATCGTCCACGTCACGGTGGACGGCAACTGGACGATCTCCCGGTCACTCCGCCAGGAGTGCGACGACATCATGGAGCTCACCAGTGCGCACCTGCGCCCATACGCCGAGCTGATCTCCGGCGCCGAGCCCGCCCGGGCGGAGGAGCAGTACCTGGCCGGGGCGCTGTCTTCCCGGTCGGCCGCCAACGGCCACTCGAACGGCAGTGCCGGCTCCTACCAGGCGCTGCCCTCGGGAAACGGCCACTCCGGGCCGCCATCCATCTACACCGCCCCGGTCGTCGCCGAGTACCAGCGGCCCATGCAGCCCATCGCGCCGCAGCACCGGGATGAGCCGGAGCCGGAGCCGCCGGTCCGTGATCAGCCTGCGGCCCCGCCAGTGGCCTACGGCCGTTCGGAGGTGGCCGCAGGTTCGGAGCGTACCGAGCCGGGCCGGCCCGACACCTCGCGTTCCGAGGCGGTACGCGGTGACGTTCCGGGTGATGTGCTGCGGGGGGAGATGCCGCCCGGCGGGATGCGGGGCGGCTTCAGCCAGCCAGGCTTCGACGCCCCCGACTCCGGCCAGCGCGGCCGGGGCCGGGCGGACCGGAGCAGGGGCGAGCCCGGCATCACCTCGCTGCCCATGTCGAGCCGGGGTGACGTCGGTGACACAGAGGCCGGTTCCCGGCAGGACCTATACGGGGCGCCGGTGGCCATGCCGTTCCGGGGCGCCCCTGCGGCGCAGCCACCGGCTGACGAGGACCTGCCGGGCCGTGGCGGCGCCGGGAGCCATGGCCGCTCGCTGTCCCGGGGGGATCAGTCCTTGCCGCCCGGGTCGGGCCAGGGACCGCTGCCCCCGTCGGGCGCTGAGGGCCCGTCGGGTCTCGCGGGCCTGCCGGGACGGGAGCGCCCGGCACCCAGCGACTACTCCGGGCGGGTCAGCGGCCCGGAGGAGTCGTCCAGCTACGGCTCCGGCCGCGCCCAGGGTTCGTTCCGCGGGGAGACGCTCGACCCGCATCGCGGTACCGCGCCCTCGCCAGGTCCGTTCCGCCGCCCGGGCGGCGCGTCACCGGGTCAGCCACCCGGACCGGCGCCGGGCGGACCGGGGTCAGCGGGCCCGCAGGGCCCGTCCATTCGGGTTGGCGCACACGGTGCGCCGGGACCGCAGAGCCTGCCCGGTTCAGAGCCGGGTACGCCCGGGCCGGGTGCCCCGATGCCGCAGGTACCTCCGGGCTCGCCGGGCCCGCAGGCTTACGTCCCGCCGCAGAACGGGCCCTACAGCGGTCCGCAGCCGGCCGCCGCGCCCGGACGCCCGTCGTCGGGCCCGGTCTCGCTCACCGACGCGGTTCAGTCGGCACACGAGGAAGGCCGGGAATTCGGCGAGTCGGTTGCCCGCGAGGCGCCCGCGCTCTGGCTGGAGGCCGTCCTGGCCCGTAAGCCGCGCATGCCGTCCGACCTGGAGGCGCGCCTCCTGCAGGGATCGGCGCTGCCGATCGACTTCCTGCTCCACGATGAGGTCCGGCACGCGCTGCGGCGCGGCTTCTGGGATGCCCTGGAGAGCTCGAGGCGCTGATTAGCACGCGGCGGGCGGCCCGGGCTGGGCCGACGTGAGGGCAGGTGGAACCGACCGACGGGACAACGGTGAGCAATCCAGACGGCGGCGCGGGGGCGGCCGCAGGTAACAGCCTGAGCACCGCCGCTGGCGAAGGGTTGGATATGGGGGACCTGGGTAGGTCACAAACATGGTTGTCCTGACCGATGACCTGTTCGACGAGATCGAATTCGAGGCCGCTCGTACCGGTGATTACCGGCGTGCGGCACTGCGCATGAACCATCTCGCCGCGACGGCCGAGCAGACGGGAAGCATGTCCCGGGCTGAAGCGTACATGCGGGCCGGTGACCAGTGGCTGCTCGCGGACGAGCCCGCGATCGCCGCCGAGCGCTACCAGCTCGCCATGGCGGACGGTGGGGCGACCTTCGCTGACCCACGCGCCCCGCTGGCTCGGGCGATGTTCGCGCTCGGGCGCCGTGACGAGGGACGGGCGCTGATCCGCGAACTCGATCACGAGGGCGCCGAGGGGAAACGCGATCCGCGGACCTGCGACCTCATTGCCGAACTGCTCGCCGAGCAGGGTGACATGGACGGGGCACTGCACTGGGCGACGGCCGGTGCGGACGAGTGCCGACGGCGGGGTGACCGCGCCGAGCTGCGGCTGCTGCTCAGCCTGCGCTACCGGATCCGCAATGACCTCGGCCTGCCCGAGGATTACTACGACCGGCTGCTGGATGAACTGACCGCCGACGGCGGCGGCGGCCCGCGCCTCCGGCCCGCCGGGGGAACCTCCGACAGCTAGTCCCGCAGACGACGGGAGCCCGCCGGCTGCTGAGGCCGGCGGGCTGCCGTGTCAGTTACCAGGCGGTCAGGCCTGTGCTGCTATCTCCCGCGCCGGGCGGATGGTCAGGGCGTCAGCTGCCTCGTCGACGTCGACCACGATCTGGTCGCCGTCCGCGATCTCTCCGGACAGCAGCGCCCGGGCCAGCTGGTCTCCGATGGCGGACTGCACCAGGCGGCGCAGCGGCCGGGCCCCGTAGACCGGGTCGAAACCGGTCAGCGCGAGCCACTCGCGGGCCGCCGGGCTGACGGTCAGCGTGAGCCGCCGGTCGCCGAGGCGCCGGGCCAGGCGGGCCACCTGCAGGTCGACGATCCGGCCCAGCTCGGCGGTGCCGAGCGCGTCGAACACGATCACGTCGTCCAGCCGGTTGAGGAACTCCGGCTTGAAGGTGGACCGGACGACGTTCATGACCGCGGCTCGCTTGGCCGTCTCGTCGGTCATCGCCGGGTCCGCGATGAACTGCGAACCCAGGTTCGACGTGAGGATCAGGATCGTGTTGCGGAAGTCCACGGTCCGGCCCTGGCCATCGGTCAGCCGGCCGTCATCGAGCACCTGAAGCAGGATGTCAAAGACCTCCGGGTGCGCCTTCTCCACCTCATCCAGCAGGATGACGCAGTATGGCCGACGGCGCACGGCCTCGGTGAGCTGGCCGCCCTCCTCGTAGCCGACGTAACCGGGCGGCGCGCCGACCAGCCTGGCCACCGAGTGCTTCTCGCTGTACTCGCTCATGTCGATGCGGATCATGGCCCGCTCGTCGTCGAACAGGAACCCGGCGAGCGCCTTGGCCAGCTCCGTCTTGCCCACGCCGGTCGGGCCCAGGAAGAGGAACGATCCGGTAGGACGATCGGGGTCGGCGACCCCGGCCCGGGCCCGGCGGACCGCGTCGGAAACCGCCTGCACCGCGCTGGCCTGCCCGATGATGCGGTGCCCGAGCTCGTCCTCCATCCGGAGCAGCTTGCCGGTCTCACCCTCGAGCAGCCGGCCCGCGGGGATGCCGGTCCAGGCCGACACGACGTCCGCGACGTCATCGGGGCCGACCTCCTCCTTGACCATGGGGGTCTCGGCGGAAACTCCGGTGCTGCCGGACATCCCGCCTTCCACGTCGGAGGCGGCCGCCGCGCTCGCCTCGGCCAGCTCGTGCTCGAGCACAGGGATCTCCCCGTACATCAGCCGCGAGGCGGCCTCGAAGTCCGCGTCCCGCTGAGCCCGCTCGGCCTGCCCCTTCAGGTCGTCGAGTCGCTTCTTCAGCTCGCCGACCCGGTTCAGGCCGGCCTTCTCCTGGTCCCAGCGTGCGATCAGCGCGGTGAGCTGCTCCTGCCGGTCGGCCAGGTCGGCGCGCAGCCGCTCCAACCGGTCCCGGCTCGCGGCGTCGGACTCCCGGGCGAGGGCCAGCTCCTCCATCTTCATCCGGTCCACGGCGCGCTGCAGCTCGTCGATCTCCACCGGCCGCGAGTCGATCTCCATCCGCAGCCGGGAACCCGCCTCGTCGACCAGGTCGATCGCCTTGTCCGGCAGGAACCGGGCGGTGATGTAGCGGTCGGACAGCGTCGCCGCGGCCACCAGCGCCGCATCCGCGATCTGCACCTTGTGGTGCGCCTCGTAGCGGCCCTTCAGGCCTCGCAGGATCGCGATCGTGTCCTCCACGGACGGCTCACCCACGAACACCTGCTGGAACCTGCGCTCCAGCGCCGGGTCCTTCTCGATCCGCTGGCGGAACTCATCCAGCGTGGTGGCTCCGACCATGCGCAGCTCGCCCCGGGCCAGCATCGGCTTGAGCATGTTGCCGGCGTCCATGGCGCCCTCGGCGGCGCCCGCGCCCACGACGGTGTGCAGCTCATCGATGAACGTAATGACCTGGCCGTCGCTCTGCTTGATCTCGTTCAGGACGGCCTTGAGCCGCTCCTCGAACTCGCCTCGGTACTTGGCCCCGGCCACCATCGCCCCCAGGTCGAGGGCGATCAGGCGCTTGTCACGCAGTGACTCGGGCACGTCGCCCGCCACGATGCGCTGGGCCAGTCCTTCCACGACCGCTGTCTTGCCGACCCCCGGCTCCCCGATCAGGACCGGGTTGTTCTTGGTCCGGCGGGACAGCACCTGGATGACCCGCCGGATCTCGGCGTCCCGGCCGATCACCGGGTCCAGCGCCCCGTCCCGCGCCTGCTGGGTCAGGTCGACGCCGTACTTCTCCAGCGACTGGTAGGTCTCCTCCGGGTTCTCGGTCGTCACCCGGGCGCTGCCGCGCACCTGGGTGAACGCCTCGAGAAGCGCGTCCGGGGTAGCGCCCGCGTCGCGGAGCAGCGTGGCGGCCTGCCCGCCGGCGGCGGCCTGGCCGACCAGCTGGTGCTCGGTGGAGACGTACTCGTCGTTCATCTCCCGGGCCCGGGCGCTCGCGGTGTTGATCACCGCGAGCAGCGGCCGTGACGTCTCCGGCGCGCTCAGCGTCTGCCCGCTGGCGCGCGGCAGCCGGCCGAGCCGGGCCTCCGCGTCCTTGGCCACGACGGCCGGATCCGCGCCGACGGCCCGAAGCAGAGGTGCGGCGGTGCCGCCGTTCTGCGCGATCAGCGCGACAAGCAGGTGCAGCGGATCGACATGGGGGTTGCCGTCCGCCGCAGCGCGCCGGACGGCGGCCGACAGCGCGTCCTGGCTCTTCCTCGTCAGTTTGTCATCCATGTAAGGCTCTTTATGCTCTGTTCTCTAGCTCTGTGGTTGTCTGGATCGTGCCGCAGCGCATCGCTGCCGGCGGCGGCCATTCAGCTTGTGGTTTGGTTCAGCTCCCGGCCGCGTGCGGGCTGGCGCTGGCGGCCTCGCCGGTGCCGCCATTGGCGGCCCGGGACCGCTCTCCGCGCCCCGTGGTGCCGCCGGGCGCCGCCGGATCCGGCCCGGCGACCGGTTCCCAGACGGCGACTCGCGCGTTGCGTACCGGTACGATCCCAGGGCCCTCCCGGCCCTTCCTGAGCAAGTCAGCCAGCCGCGCGGCCACCGACCGGGTGGATTCCAGCTCCACCCGGAGCTGCGCGACCTCGCTGTGCAGGTCGGCGACCAGGCGCCGCGATCGGTCCAGCTCGTCGTTCAGCTCCAGGATCCGCTTGATCCCGGACAGGTTGACTCCTTCGTCCTGCGAGAGGCGCTGCACCTCGCGCAAGGCCAGGACGTCCCGCATGGAGTAACGCCGTCCCCGGCCCGTACTGCGGCCGGGTGAGACAAGCCCCAGCCGGTCGTAAGCCCGCAGCGTCTGCGGATGCAATCCAGAGAGCTGGGCGGCGACGGAGATGACGTAGACCGGCGTCTCGTCGGACATGTCATACGGGCTTGTCATGTCATCTCCTTCTCGCCCTGTTCATCGTGTTCTCCTCTTCCTGGCCGGCCTTACATTTCCTTGGCCCGCAGCAGGAGTGCCTCCCGCGGGTCCTCGCCGGCCGTTGCCTCACGCAGGTCTTCCAGCGCCTGCCGGCCCTTGGTGCTGACGTTCTTCGGCACGATCACTTCCACGGTGACGAGCAGGTCACCGTAGGCGCCATCCGCCTGGCGCACTCCCTTGCCCCGCACCCGGAACGTCCGGCCGTTCGGGGTCCCGGCCGGGATCCGGACGGTCACTGGCGCACCGCGGTGCGACGGCACCTTGATCTCCGAGCCGAGAGCGGCCTCCGGCACCGTTACGGGCACGGTGACCGTCAGGTTGCCGCCCGACCGCCCGAAGACGGGGTGCGGGGTGACGTGCACCCGTACGTACAAGTCCCCGGCCGGGCCGCCGCGCTCGCCCGGGGCTCCCTTGCCCCTCAGCTTGATCCGCTGACCGTCAGCCACCCCGGCCGGAATCCGGGCCTGGATCGTCCGCGTGCTCGTCGCATGGCCGCTGCCGTTGCACGACGGGCACGGGTCGTCGACCACGAGCCCGCGGCCCCGGCAAGTCTTGCACGGCTCCGAGAAAGCGAAATTGCCCAGATTCCGGCTGGACTGCCCGGTCCCCTCACAGGTCGGGCAGACCTTGGGCACGGTGCCGGCCTTCGCGCCGGTGCCGTGGCAGACCAGGCAGGGGCCCTCGCCGGTCAGGTTCAGCGGGACGGTGGTGCCGTCGACCGCGTCGCCGAACGAGAGCGTGGTCTCCGTCTCCACATCCGCCCCGCGGCGGGGCCGGGTCTGCGGGCCCGCGCCGCGGTTGCCGAACATCCCGCCGAGGATGTCGCCGAGCCCGCCCCGGCCGGCCTCGCCGGTCCCCGCGGTCCCGGCTCCGCCGAACAGGTCGCCGAGGTCGAAGCCGCCGAAACCGCCGGCTCCAGTACCCGCCGTACCTGGGCGCCCGGCCGTTCCGGGAACCCGGAAACCGCCGCCGCCGAAGAGCGAGCGCGCCTCGTCATACTCCTTGCGCCGCTTCTCGTCCGACAGGGTGTTGTAGGCCTCGGAAATCTCCTTGAAGCGTTCCTCAGCCTTACGGTCACCCTTGTTCGCGTCAGGGTGGTACTTACGGGCGAGCTTGCGGTACGACTGCTTGATCTCGTCAGCTTTTGCGGTCTTAGGGACGCCCAGGACCTTGTAGTAGTCCTTCTCCAGATAATCCTTGGTGCTCATCGGGCGTGCTCATCGCTCCCCTCGCCGCTCGTTACTCGTCGTCCCGGTTGTCCGGCTGTGCGCCCGGCTCCGGGGCACCGTCGGGCCCGGTGGCCGGCTCCGCGACCAAAACCCGGGCCGGCCGTAGGATCCGGTCCCCGACCTTGTAGCCCGGCTGGAAGATCTCCGCGCAGGAGACCTCCGCGACGTCTGGTGAAAAGGAGTGGGCCAGCGCCTCGTGGATCTTCGGGTCGAATGGCTCTCCCGGCTCGCCGTACGTCACCAGGCCGAGCTTGGACGCCGCCGACTCCAGGGACTCGGCGACGGACTTGAAACCACCGGACAGCTCGTCATGCTGCCGGGCCTGACCGATTGCATCGAGCGCCGGCAGCAGCTCGGTCAGCACGTTCGCGAGCGCGAGCTCACGTACGGCCGTCCGGTCACGATCTACGCGCTTACGGTAGTTCGCGTACTCCGCCTGGATCCGCTGCAGATCGGCCGTGCGATCGGCGAGCTGCTCCTTCAGTGTTGCCATCTCCTCGTTAACGCCCGTCCCGGCTGGAGGGGCAGTGTGCGCCGTGGACCCGTCCCCGGCCTGCGTGACCGGGCGGTCCTGCTCGGCGTGCCCGTCCGGCCCAGGGGCGGGCGCGGAGCCCTCCGGCTCCGCGCCCATCCCGGGCTGCGAGCCACCCGTGGCCGACGCCTCCTCGTCCCGGGCGTAACCGCCCGGTCCGGAGGCCGCGTGCTTGCCACGGGGCCTACCCGGCTCTCTCACCTGCCCGGTCACGGGGTCGATTCGCCGATGATCGTGGATCACCGGCCCGTTGCCCATTTCCTGAGGTGAATTCATCAAGCAGCTCCGCCTTCACGCGTGTCCGAAGGACCCTCGTCGACGATCTCCGCGTCTACCACGTCGTCGCCCTGCGGGGCGCCGTCCTCGGTGCTGCCAGCGGCAGCACCTTCCTGCGCGGCCGCCTGCTGCTCCGCCTGAGCCTGCGCGTAGATCGCGCTGCCCATCTTCTGGCTCACCTGCGAGGCCTTCTCGCTGGCTTCGCGGATGGTCTCAGTGTCGTTGCCCTCCAGCGCCTTCTTCAGGTCGCTGATGGCCGACTCCACCTCGGTCCGGACGTCAGCCGGCACCTTGTCGGTGTTGTCGGCGAGGAACTTCTCGGTGGTGTACACGAGGGTGTCGGCCCGGTTGCGGACCTCGGCCTCCTCGCGGCGCTGCCGGTCTTCCTCGGCGAACTGCTCCGCGTCGCGGACCATCTTGTCGATGTCATCCTTGGCCAGTGCAGAGCCACCGGAGATGGTGACCGACTGCTGCTTGCCGGTGCCCAGGTCCTTGGCAGACACGTTGACGATGCCGTTGGCGTCGATGTCGAATGCGACCTCGACCTGCGGCACGCCGCGGGGCGCCGGGGCGATACCAGACAGCTCGAACATGCCGAGCTTCTTGTTGTACGCCGCGATCTCGCGCTCACCCTGGAACACCTGGATCTGCACCGACGGCTGGTTGTCGTCCGCGGTGGTGAAGATCTCCGACCGCTTGGTCGGGATGGTCGTGTTCCGCTCGATGAGCTTGGTGAAGATGCCGCCCTTGGTCTCGATGCCCAGCGACAGCGGGGTCACGTCGAGCAGCAGGACGTCCTTGACCTCGCCCTTGAGCACACCGGCCTGCAGGCAGGCGCCGACCGCGACAACCTCGTCCGGGTTGACGCCCTTGTTCGGCTCCTTGCCGCCGGTCAGGTCCTTGACCAGGTCGACCACGGCGGGCATCCGGGTGGAGCCACCAACGAGCACCACGTTGTTGATGCCACTGGTGCCGATCCCGGCGTCCTTGATGACCTGCTGGAACGGGCCCTTGCACCGGTCCAGGAGGTCGGAGGTCATCCGCTGGAACTCGGCCCGCGTCAGCCGCGTGTCCAGGTGCAGCGGACCCTGGTCAGAGTGCGAGATGTAAGGCAGGTTGATCTGGGCCTCGGACCCGCTGGACAGCTCGATCTTGGCGCGCTCGGCGGCTTCACGCAGCCGCTGCAGGGCCATCTTGTCCTTGGCCAGGTCGATGCCGTAGCCGTTCTTGAAGTCCATGACCAGCCAGTCGACGATCCGCTGGTCCCAGTCGTCGCCACCGAGGTGGTTGTCGCCGCTGGTGGCCTTGACCTCGACCACGCCCTCGCCCACCTCGAGCAGGGAAACGTCGAACGTGCCGCCGCCCAGGTCGAAGACCAGGATGGTCGCCTCGTTCTCCTTCTCCAGGTGGTAGGCGAGCGCCGCAGAGGTCGGCTCGTTGATGATCCGGAGCACGTTGAGACCGGCGATCTGGCCGGCTTCCTTGGTCGCCTGCCGCTGCGCGTCGCTGAAGTAGGCCGGAACCGTGATGACGGCGTCCGTGATTGTCTCGCCGAGGTAGGACTCGGCGTCCCTCTTGAGCTTCTGCAGGATGAACGCGCTGATCTGCTGGGCGTTGAACTTCTTGCCGTCGATGGTGACGGACCAGTCGGTACCCATCTGCCGCTTGACGGACCGGATCGTCCGGTCAACGTTCGTCACGGCCTGCCGCTTGGCGACCTCTCCGACGAGTACTTCCGAGTTCTTGGCGAAGGCGACCACGGACGGCGTGGTCCGCGATCCCTCCGCGTTAGCGATGACCGCGGGCTCCCCGCCCTCGAGGACGGCGACCACAGAGTTGGTCGTCCCAAGGTCAATCCCTACCGCACGTGCCATGAGCAATCCCTATGGTTGAACGTCTATTGGGTTGAGTCTTCCGCGCTCAAGGTTGCCACGGCTTGCGGGCGATGGCAAATGACTTGAGTCTGATTGGCTCAACTTTGTTGGGGCGCTCGTTGTTCCCGGGGGCACGGAAATTTTCGGGGCAGCGGCCAGACGGGTGTGCCTTGTCGCCGGATCCGTTGTGGCCTTGGCTCTTACAACGCTCGGGCCGGGCCTTCCCATCCAGCACGGACGTCAGCACGTGGCTGGACCAGGGCGTGTGCGGACAGCGGACCGCGCATGCCGGGGCTGCCCCCGGGCTGGATCGTTTGGCATCTAGATTCGGTATATAGATAGACGTCTGCACGACCGCGCTAGCCCGCGAAAGTTACCGGTCGGTAGGATGCTGGAACGCGGCCAGGCTCCGGCCCGGCGACCCGGACGGGAAAGCCGCGCGCGGTGCAGTGCACGAGAACGGGCGGAAGCCGGCGGCGTACGCTGGCAGCCGACGCTGCAGGAGGAGGTCCCCGGTGGTCCTGAGGATCGTGGTTGGCCTGGTGCTGACCGTGGCGGCGGTGGCGATCGCGGGCCGCCGGTTTTGGTGGCTGGGGCGGCTGGGCCGGGCCGGGCAGCCGGCGCCGGAGCGGCTGGCGTTTACCCGCGAGCACCCGGCTGAGGACGCTGAGGTGCAGGCCACTGAGGTGTTCGGGCAGCGGAAGCTGCTGAAGTGGACGGTTCCGGGGCTGGCGCACTTCGTGACGTTCTGGGGCTTCATCATTTTGTTCTTCACGATCATCGAGGCCTATGGTGACCTGTTCTCCCGCGGGTTCGCGATCCCGGGGATCGGGCATTCGTTCGCGCTGGGGTTCCTGGAGGACCTGTTCGCGGTGCTGGTCCTGGCCGGCATCGTCACGTTCGCGATCATCCGGCTGTCCAGCAACCCTGAGCGGGAGGGCCGGTCATCCCGGTTCTACGGGTCGCACACCGGGGCGGCGTGGCTGGTGCTGGGCATGATCTTCCTGGTCGTGGCCACGCTGCTGCTGTACCGGGGCGCGCAGATCAACACCGGTTACTTCCCCTACCCGCACGGTGCGTTCGCGTCCGAAATCGTCGGGCACTGGCTGCACCCGCTGGGCGCGGGGGTGAACAGTGTGCTGGAGGTCGTGTTCCTGCTGGGCCAGCTCGCGGTCGTCCTGGGCTTCCTGGTGTTCGTGACCTACTCCAAGCACCTGCATATCTTCCTGGCCCCGGTCAACGTGCTGTTCTCCCGCCGCCCCAGCGCGCTGGGCGCCCTGGAGCCGATGCGCAGCAACGGCAAGGTGCTGGATTTTGAGGAGGCGGACCCGGACGTGGACGTGTTCGGGATGGGGAAGATCGAGGATTTCAGCTGGAAGGGCATGCTGGACATGGCGACGTGCACCGAGTGCGGCCGCTGTCAGTCCCAGTGCCCGGCCTGGGCCACCGGCAAGCCGCTGTCGCCTAAGCAGGTCATCTTGGACCTGCGTGACCACGCGTTTGCCAAAGCGCCGTATCTGCTGGCGGACTCCGATGAAGCGCGGGCCAAGCTGCCCGCCAACGTGCTGGCCGAAGCGGAGCGCCCGCTGGTCGGGGACGCTTCGGTGAACGGGGTGATCGACCCGGATGTCATCTGGTCGTGCACGAACTGCGGGGCGTGCGTCGAGGAGTGCCCGGTCGACATCGAGCACATCGACCACATCGACGGGATGCGCCGGCATCAGGTGCTGATCGAGTCCGCGTTCCCCGCTGAGGCGTCCACGCTGCTGAAGAACCTGGAGAACAAGGGCAACCCGTGGGGGATGGGCGACTCCGCCCGGGCCGCCTGGATCACCGAGCTCGACTTTGAGGTCCCGGTCATCGACGGCCACATCGGGGATGACATCGAGTACCTGTTCTGGGTCGGCTGCGCCGGCGCTTTGGAGGACCGGGCCAAGAAGACCACCAAGGCGATCGCGCAGCTGCTGCACACCGCGGGTGTCTCGTTTGCGGTGCTGGGCCCGGCGGAGACCTGCACCGGGGATCCCGCGCGGCGGATGGGCAACGAGTTCGTCTACTCCATGCTGGCCCAGGCCAACGTGGAGACCCTGAACGAGGCGGGGGTCGCGAAGGGCTCGGGGAAGACGATCGTGGCGTCCTGCCCGCACTGCTTCAACACCATCGCGCGGGAGTACCCGCAGCTGGGCGGGAACTATGAAGTGATCCACCACACCCAGCTGCTGTCCCGCCTCATCCAGCAGGGCAAGCTGACCCCCGCGGGTGAGGTGAAGGAGAAGATCACCTACCACGACCCGTGTTTCCTGGGCCGTCACAACAAGGTGTACACCCCGCCCCGCCAGATCATCGATGCGGTGCCCGGTACCACCGCTGAGGAGATGCACCGGTGCAAGAACCGCGGGTTCTGCTGCGGGGCCGGCGGCGCGCGGATGTGGATGGAAGAACGCATCGGCAAGCGCATCAACACCGAGCGGATCGACGAAGCCCTCGCCCTGAACCCCGACAGTATTTCCACCGCCTGCCCCTACTGCCTGGTCATGCTCGGTGACGCCGTCGCCGCCAAGAAGAGCGCCGGCCAGGCCAAAGAATCCCTCGAAGTCATCGACGTCGCCCAGCTGCTGGCCCGCTCCGTCGCCCTCCAACGGCCCCCAGCCAACGGCGCCGACGGCGGGGCGCCCGAGACAGGCGTCGACGCGGCCCCACCCGGTGACGTCACGTCTGCGGGGGAGGGAGAGCCGACCACGACGGCTACGGACTCGTCTGGAAACGGTTCGACCGGCCCTGGGACTCCCGGGGCCTCCCCGGTCTCGTCGGCGGTGACGTCCCCCGGTGCTTCTCCCGCTTCCTCAGCGGGTGCGTCCCCTGGCGCGTCCTCGGCCGGAACGTCCGGTGCCGACGGTGCCAGCACGCAGGCGGGCGCGCCGGGCGCGACCACCGGCGGCCCGGACACGGCGGGAGGGACTACGGCGCAGGCGGCCGATGGCGAAGCCGGCCCGGGCCTGGTGGAGGACCGCGCACCCACGTTCCGGGCGGGCGACGGCGAGGCGTCCGCGGACACGCCGGACGCGTCCGGCGTTGCGCCCAGCGACGTCATGGGAGACAAGTCCCCGGGAGATGGAGACAAGTCCCCGGGAGATAAGGCCCCGGGACGCGCGTCATCCGATCCCGAACCCCCGTCCGGGCCGGCCGCCCAGGAATCCTGAGCAGGACTCCTCGGCCTATTCCCGCACCCCATCCGAGCCGGCCGGACTGGGAACCCCGCGTCTGGGTATCCCAACCGGGTCTGCCAACCGGGTCGGACAACCGGATTCCTGGCCGGGATCGGGTTGTGTTTCCCGCACTGTTCGCGGAAAACACAACCCAGACGGCTCCCTCGCTTGGCCGTCCGCTGGCTCGGTCAGCCGGGCCAGCTCAGCCGGTCTGCTTCCGGGCTGACCGGGCTGTCGGGTGGCCGCCGGATGACGTCCACGATCACCAGCTGCCGGTGCCGGTCGCTCCGGATCACCTTTATGTCAGCGGCCCAGCAGGCGGCGATGAGTGCCTCCCGGGCCGCGATGAGATCCTCAGCTGAGACCCCGGCAACGCACCAGAGCAGGACCCGCTCGCCGAAGGGCTGTGCCGTGGTGAGCAGGATGATGGGTAGCCGGCCGTAGCGGCTGTGAATCCATGCGTTGGCGCAACCGGTGCGGAGCCGATGTGGCGTGATGACACACCAGGCCCGCGTCACCAGAAGTCTCCGCCCAGGCGGCCAGAGACCGAACGCCGCGGTGACCGCCATGAGGGCGGCCACCAGCCAGATAACCCCGTAAGCCCGAATAATCCCGAACGTGCTCCCGGCCAGCCCGAGTACCAGCGCGAGTTCGTAGCGCCAGCGCCAGGCGATGACCACCGGGTTCGGGCGCTTGACCGAGCTCAGCGCCCTACCGAACCCGGTCGGCCCGTTCGGGTCATTCGGCTGGCGGAACTGTCCCCCAGCCATGGCGGTTAACCGTCGGAGCCGACGGGTGGCTGGTCTAGGACGAGTCGGCCAGTGCCGGAGCAAGGGCCACACCCCACGCCGCCCGGGGCCGTCCCGAGGCCGCGGCACTGGGGACAGTGGACGATCAGATCGAATGCCGGATCGCGATACATCCGCAGGAGCCCGCCGTGCCTTCGCTCGATGCTCCACCCGCGCCAGCCGGCCTCTTCGTCACACGCGGCGAATATGACGTCACCGGCATGGGCGATAAGACCGCCGAGCCAGCCTGCCCGTATCACGGTGTGGGCACGGGGCAGCGCCATTAGTGCGGCGCGAGCTCCGGCGCAGGCGGTCCGGAGGAGTACTAAAGTGCCGGGACGCCCCAATGTCCCTGTCGCAACAGATCCGGATACTGTCCGGTAACTGATGGTTACGGCCAGGGGGTTGTCTTTACCGAGCGGAGCGCTAGTGTTGGTCAAAGTAACTCCTTTGTCTCCTGCATGGGCGGGGAGTGTCTCTAGCGGCTGGGCCGACGTGGCAGCGTCGGCCCGACTGCATTTCCGGGGCCGGTGGTGGCAGTCCACCGAGCACCCGGGTGGTGGGGGCGGTTTTCGGCGTGAGTCGCTGCTGCGCGCACTGTGGCACAGCGGCGGTGGCCGCGATCTGGTGAGGTTCATGAGATCGCAGTACTCCTTCCCTCCGTATCGCAAGGTCCGGGTGAGTGACAGTGCGGCGAAGTTCGCCGCAGATGGCCCGAAAGCCCGCGATGATCTTGCAGTGACCTCTTCGGGTCACCGACGACCCCGTTGTCGGCGGGTCGCTTTGGAGGAACTCCACTGCGTCTGATTTCATGTTCCCCTTGGCATTGACGTTTGGCAAGTGCCAAAATCAAGTGCCACAGGCACCACACAGCTGGCATATCCCAATGGTTGGTTTCATCCCGTTCGTAGTCCATGCCTATTGCTGAGGCTCATGTGAAGGGGGCGACCACAGTGGCTGAGGGCAGCCCCACCGTCCGCCGTCGCGAACTGGGCGCACTACTGCGCAGGCTGAGAAAAGAAAAAGATCTAACCGTTGACCAGGTAACGGCGTACCTGGAGTGCTCGGCCAGCAAGATCAGCCGAATCGAAACCGGCCAGCGTGGCGCTACACCGCGAGATGTCCGCGACCTGTGTGACCTGTACGGCGTTACGGACGAAGCCGAGCGCGAGCGGCTGGTGGGTCTGGCACGGGAGGGCAAGCAGCAGGGGTGGTGGCAGTCTTACGACTTGCCCTTCGCCACTCCCATGTACGTCGGGCTCGAAGCCGAAGCGGTCCGCATCAAGGATTACGACTCGGGGGTCATCCCGGGCCTGCTTCAGACACCTGGGTACGTTCGTGCCTTGCACGACGAGCCGCTGCCCGAGCCTGCCCGTGAAGCGACTCCTGATCTGGTGGATCAACGGGTCGAGGCCCGCCTCCGGCGTCAAGAGCTGTTGACCAGGGAGAAACCGCCTCCGCTTCAGTTCTGGACCATCCTGGACGAGGCCGTTCTTCATCGCGCCGTCGGTGGCCCCTCGGTCATGCAAAGGCAGCTTGAGCTGGTAGTCGAGAGGATGCAGCTGCCGAACGTCACGGTGCAGGTGATTCCCTACAGCGTGGGAGCACATCCAGCACTGGATAGCACGTTCAACATCCTGGAATTTTCCGGCCCGGTTTCGAACCTCGTGTATAGCGAGGGGCTGGCTGGCTTCATATTCATCGAGCGACCTGAAGACGTTGACCGGTATCAGAAAGTTTTCGAACGTTTGAGTGAAATGTCTCTTAGCCCTCGGCAGTCAGCTGACCTCATGATGAAAGCGAGCCGTCAGTACAAAGATGCCTTAAAGGCGGCAGGTTAGGTCATAGGTCATGGAGAGTCCTGGGACAGGTGGCTTTGGATCACAGCTTGTGGTGTGTTTCTGGCGAGGTCCTGTGTATCTTCCGCCTGCTGCGGTACCCTTCCTCCGTTAGATGACAGAGCGTAACTATCTAGGGATGGATGGGCACACAGTGTCACCGAAACCGAGATTCGATGGGTATGACTGGCGGAAAGCTAGCTACAGCCTGGGCAACGGGGAATGTATAGAAGTTGCCGGTGGCGCCGAGGGCCAGGTGGCAGTCCGGGATTCAAAGAATCCGGCTGGATGTGTTCTTGTATGCTCTGTCGATGAATGGAACTCTTTTCTTTTGGGAATTAAGAATTGAAGCCCTTCCCGCCTGGCAGCAGGCCCTAGTGGATGGGTTAACTCGCCCTGAAGTGACTAGTGGTGCGATTGTTGACTAGGGTTTGATTGTTATTTGAGTGTCTGTATGGAAGCTTGTTATCTGCGCAGTCACGGAAAATGTATCGCCACGCGCAGTAAGCGTGATCTTAAGCTGTCCGTCCGCTCTAATCTATGCGCGGTATTACCGTTGGACTCGCCGGACCGCAGTTGTAGCATGTATTAGCTGTCGCTGGAAGGCGTGCTTTCAGTGGCGGCTTAATACTCGCTGGCAAAAGGATGACTATGCTTCATGTGAGACTGCAATCCTGCCGGTCCCCTTGGCGCAAGTCCTCGCATAGCCTTGCTAACGGAGAATGTGTGGAAGTGGGCGCACTCCGGGGTGCTATTGCGGTGAGAGATTCAAAGAATCCGACTAGCACAACGCTGCTCTGCGGCCCGGTGCAGTGGCGCATATTGATTGAGACGATCAAATCGGCCGGGCGTCCGTAGCGCGTCATGATGCTGGCGCGGCGTCGGCCGCCGCCTGATCCTCTGCTGCCGAAGCTACACTTCCGCGCGATAGAAGTTTTGGTAAGAGCGCGACGGCGTTGGTCCGCGCTGGTCCTGGTAGCGGGAACCGTAGACGGCTGACCCGTACGGGTGCTCCGCGGGCGAGCTGGTCCGGAACAGGCAGAGCTGGCCGATCTTCATGCCCGGCCACAGTTTGATGGGCAGCGTCGCGACGTTAGAAAGCTCCAGCGTCACGTGCCCAGAGAAGCCCGGGTCGATCCAGCCCGCCGTCGAATGGGTGAGCAGTCCGAGTCGTCCGAGGGAACTCTTGCCCTCCAGGCGCCCTGCGATGTCGTCCGGCAGTGACACCACTTCATAGGTGGACGCCAGCACGAACTCGCCCGGGTGCAGGACGAACGGGTCGTCGCCCGCTGTCTCGATGAGCCTGGTCAGTTCTGGCTGCTCGATCGCGGGGTCGATGTGTGGGTAGCGGTGGTTCTCGAAGACCCGGAAGTACCGGTCCATCCGCACGTCGATACTGGAGGGCTGGATCAGCTCCGGGGCATACGGATCGAGCTTGACCCGGCCGGACTCGATCTCTTTCCTGATGTCACGATCAGAGAGCAGCACGCTCGCAACCTACCGGGTCCGGTACGATGTCTGGGCGTACATCGCGTTGGTCGGGTTCCTGCGGGAACCACGAGGCCGGTGTGCGGCCTGCGGGTGTAGTTCAATGGTAGAACGTCAGCTTCCCAAGCTGATAGTGCGGGTTCGATTCCCGTCACCCGCTCCAGCCCCGAAGGCCCAGGTCAGGACGTGAGTCCCGAGCCTGGGCCTTGGTCGTCTCTGAGCCGGCTCCGGGCCGCCGTGCCATTAGTCCGGGCCGCTTCGCGGCCCTGGCTTTGCGGGACCGATGTCGCTGTGCGCGGCGGGGAGCACGTTTTAGCGGCGGCGGCGGCGCAGCATCAGTGCGACGAGGACGATGACGACGATGACCGCGACGATGAAGAACATAGCTCTGGCTCCCTTGGATGACTCCCGGGGCGCTGGCCGCTGGGCGACGTCTGATCCCTGGTGTCTGGTTCCAAAGCTACACCGGAAGTCAATGACTAGCAATTTATTTCTAGAGTTAACGGTACATTTTCAGACTGGCCGAAGATCGTTCGCCGAGTGGGAGCATGCTGGGGAGCCACCCGGACGAACGATCTCCCGGCAGTTCGAACAGACACAAACTGCAGGGAGCGCGTGCCCGAGGCACGACGGCACCAGGACGCCAAGGTCCGCCCATCTACCGCAGGCGGTCCTGCCAGCCGGTCCAAACCGGCGACGGCGGTCCGTCGAGAACGACGAGTACGCCTCATTCATCGGTATCCTGCACGCCTACGCCCGCCAGGTCGCGGACCGGTGACATTGACGCCCCAGCTCACCCCGACTTGTGAACTGAGGGCCAACCCTCAATTGGCCCTCAGACGCCCGGGACAACGGAGGTGAGCCCGGGGGATTTGGGTCACCGTTCGGGGCATCGCAGCAGGTCAGCGAGAGAATAAGCCCGTCCAGGCGGCCGGATCGGCATCCTGAACCGGAAGAGGTCACAAGTTCAAGTCTTGTACCGCCCACCAGGCAAACACCTTCCTTGGCCCCAGAAAATCAGGTTCTTGGCCCTACGGTTTGTGGGGCCAGCGGCCGTCCGCAGGCCGGGTTAGCCAGTGGCCGTGCGGCGCTCGTAAATGATGGACCCGATGATGATGACGACGACCCCGGCGACGGCGTAGCTGGCCAAGACGATCAGATGGCCGCCGATGTCGTAGCCGCCGAAGTAGACGATGCGGCGCACGGTGTCGGTCGCGGCGCCGTTGGGCAGGGCCGAGCTGATGGCCCGCCAGAACGGCGGGAGCAGCGCGGGCTGGTAGGCGCCGCCCGCGCTGGGGTTTCCGAGGATGACGAAGAACAGGATCGTGATGCCGATGCCTATGACGCCGAACAGGGTCTGGAAGGCCAGGGTGACGGCGCCGACCGCGAACACCAGCAGCACTCCGAGCCACCACAGTGCTATCAGGTGGCCGGTGAGCGCGCCGAGGACCGGGCCGACCACGATGGCGCCGGCCAGTCCGGAGACAATCGCGTACGAGCCGAAAGCGATCAGCCGGTTGAGGGCGCGGCGGGTGGTGGCGGGCCGGGCGCCGGAGGTTATGCCGAGCAGCGCGGCGACCAGGTAGCCGCCGAGGCTCCACCCGACGACGAGGTAGAAGCCGGTCAGGCCGCGGTAGTCACCGCGTTGCACCGGCACAATGTCGGTCACCGTCACCGAGCGGTGCTGGCTGGCCTCGACCGCGGTGATGACCTGCTCGGCCGCGGTGGCCTCAGAGCTTCCGGCGGCGGAGGCGATGAGCAGGGTGTCGGTTTTGGCGGCCGGGTTGATCACCAGCGCGGCGCTGACGGCTTCGTCGCGGATCAGGCGGCGGGCGGCCGCCTGGCTAGGGGCCGCGGCCGCGTGCAGCGAGGCGGACGGGATCAGGTTGAGCCTCGTCACAATCGAGCCGGACTCCGGGGCTGGCGCGACGACGGCGAGCGGGATTCTGTACGGCTTGGGCGAGTGGAACGCCCCCACGTAGGAGACAATGAATGCGATCTGCAGCAGCAGGACCCCGATGATCAGGCCGACCGTGCGGACGGAAACCGCGTCCCAGAACTGGCTCAGGAAACCCTGCGGCTTGCCCGGCGTGGCGGGCGGACCGGAGCTGCCCGCGGCGGTACCGCCCGGCTGCTCCGGTGTAGCAGGGCCGGGTGACTGAGGATCGCCTGCCGTTCTGGCACTGGCTGGATCCCCAGCTAAGCCCTGCGGCATGGTCTGGCCATTTTCCGGCGCCGTCTGGTGATCTTGTGGTGGCTCTGCTGGTGAGGTCATTTCGCCAGTCCCTCCGTCCGATCCGCGGAGCTGGTGAGCAGCCCATCAGCGGCGGATCCGATAGCCGGGGCAACCGGTATCTGCCAGCTGGTCAGGCGATGACCGCACACACACAAGAAATCTCGGAGCCCTACTGTGTCACCGAGAGGGATCGCGGTCGCCAGCTGCCTGGGTCCGGAGCAACCTTCCCCACGCTACGCCCTTCTGCCCATGGGAGGAAGATCGTGCCGCCGCCGCTGTTGACCGAGAAGACCAGCGACCTGTCCGGCGATGACCACCTGGTTCCGGATGACCACGGAAGCTGCAAAGGCCCCCACCAGGCTGCCGCCGGATCGTGATACGTCTCCGGTCCGGCATCAAGGGCCATATGACCGCTGGGCAACGAGCACAGGTGAAGATGCCTGGTAAATGTACACGCGAATCAGTCCCTGACACCTCCCCGTCGGCGAATGGATCGGCAGCAGTCAGTCCGATGGGGGGCGAGGACCAAGGACCACAGCCCGGGCCGGAAGGTGCCGGGCGCGGATGCGGTACGCGGCCAGGGCCCCGGAGACGGCGGCTGACAGCAGCGGCAGCGGGGCGCCGGAGAGCCGCGCGTGGAACCCGGCCGGGAGCCACCCGGACGAACGACTTCCCGGTTCCCTGGACCTCCTTGAACAGCCGACACGAACGCGCCCGACGTCACGGACTGATCTGAACGGATCCGGACGCCCATATAGGTATCTACGGATCTGAAGGTCTCGGCGCGGCCGACTCGAGGGCAACCGCGTTAGGCTTTGCGTGGATCGTGCTCGGGGGGAGGTGCCAGGGATGGCGGGGCCGGGAGACGAGGCAGCAGAGGCGGGAGGCCGCGGTCACCTGCGGGCCTCGCATGCCGACCGCGAGCAGGTGATCGGCACCCTGAAGGCCGCATTCGTGCAGGGCATGCTGGCCAAGGACGAGTTCGACCTGCGGGTGGACCAGGCGCTGGCGTCGTGGACCGGCGCGCAGCTGGCTGCCCTCACCGCCGACATCCCCGCCGGGCTGATCACAGCAAAGCCGCCCACACCCGCCCGGGCGCAGGGCGAGCAGCCAGTTCTGCGGCCCGGTCCTGTGATCACAGCGGCAACCGCGGCGTATGGAGGCGTGTGGGCGTATGAGTTGTTCCTGTCCCCTCACGGGGGTGATAACCACTCGGCACCTCTGCTGATCTTCCGCGGCTTTTCCGTCTACTTGATCATTTTGGCTATATGCGTAGGGCGTTTGGTCGCCTTGCGGCGTGAGAAGCGCTCCAGCGGGCAGTCACCGCGGCGGCCAGCAGCTGGCGCAGGCGGTCCGGCATCCCCGCGCTTGCCATCAGTCGGCCCGGGTGGGCAGCTTCCGCCGGCCGGTCACGGCCACCAGCACACAGCCAAAGCAGCACGAAAGAATCGCCCTCGCCCGCCATTGCCGGGTCGCGGTCACGGTGCCGGTGGCGCCCTCGCGGCGGGGACGGCTCCGGCAAGCTGGTGACCGCCGCGTATAGTCGGCCGACGGCAGCAGAGCCGAGGATCTGAGAGTCAGCCGGGGCTGACAGCAACAGTCGCGGCCAACGGCAAGCGCCAGCGGTCGCCAGTACCCAAGGACGCTCGCACGTTTCGCAGCAACTGGGGATATGTCCGGCCTGAAAACGGAAGGCCGGCGTTCGATATGACCCCGCCGCCGGGCCATTAGCGGGCCATTAACCAGGGCAAAGAGGGGGCTCTCACGGTCACTAACGGACAGCTCGCTTCGCAGGTTAGGCCATGTAGAAGCTCGGATAGAACAGGCACTGACGGGACGCCGCCGCTCGGCCGCAAGTCAGCGTCCCCGCAAGTGATCAGCGGGCATCGGCGGTGATTTCCCAGGCTGATAGTGCGGGTTCGATTCCCGTCACCCGCTCCGAAGGTCACCAGGTCAGGACATGAGTCCCGCAGCGCGTCGGCCAGCCGCTCCAGATGGGCCCGCTGCGCATCGGCCTACGCCTGATGGCAGTCGACCACCTGAACGCTGCCGGGTCCATCGCGGCCACACGCGTTGCCATTGTCTGTCGCTGCCAGCGATACCGGCTACCTTGAAGTACAAGAACCGGCAGGTCAGAGCCGGTAATGGCCGTTTGCGCACACCTTCCAGGCTGGTGGTTCCCTAGCGCTTCCGCCGGGCCAGATCACCCGTAGCGGATGAGGTGCTGGTGCCCGCCCAGTGCCAGCCTGGGAGTCGTGGTGGTCTCACTGCCGATATCTGGACCAGCAGCACTGCCTGTCACGGTCACCGGTCACGCACCCGCCTGCCGACTCCGATGGAACTTGAAGTCCTGGCCTGGCGTGAGAACGACGCGGGCTGCGCCTCAACAGGCGCACGGGCGGAAGAGATGAAGACCGGCAGAGAGTAGCTCAGTCACTGATGACCTCGCGTAGGGCGACGCCGCCCTGCATGAGGCTGACCATGGAGGAACAGATGTCCATACCCATCGCTGCTGATTTCAGTGACCGCGCTGACTTCGCCAATTCCGATCGCGGCTTTATCGGCACGCTGGAGCCGATGGTGATCAAGGCTGCTGATGGCCGCGTGGTCTGGGACATGGACTCCTGGGGTTTCCTCGACGGCGCCTGCCCGGACACCGTTAATCCCAGCCTGTGGCGGCAGGCACAGCTCACGGCCAAGCACGGCCTGTATGAGGTGACCGACGGGATCTACCAGGTCCGCGGCTTCGAGATGTCCAACATGACACTGGTGGAAAGCGACCACGGCGTCATCGTCATCGACCCGCTGATCTCCCAGGAGGTCGCAGCCGCGGCCATCGCCCTGTACCGGCGGCACCGGGGCCAACGCGCCGTCACGGCCGTCATCTATACCCACGCCCATCTGGATCACTTCGGCGGAGTCCTGGGCGTGGTCGATGCCGATACCAAGGTCCCGATCCTCGCGCCCGAACATTTCCTTGAGCATGCGGTGTCGGAGAACGTCTACGCCGGGGTGGCGATGCTGCGGCGCAGCTACTACTACGCCGCCATCGGCCTGCCCAAGGGCCCGACCGGTACCCTGGGGATCGGCCTGGGTGCGGGCGGGTCGACCGGCACACCGGGCCTGATCGCGCCGACCGTCGAGATAATCCGCACTGGGCAGCAGGAGGTCCTCGACGGGGTGCGCGTGATTTTCCAGCTGACCCCGGCCACCGAGTGCCCGGCGGAGATGAACTTCTACTTCCCCGATAAGCGGGCCCTGTGTATGGCCGAGAACGCCACCCACAACATGCACAACCTGCTGACTCTGCGTGGCGCGCAGGTCCGTGACTCGCGGATCTGGTCGCGGTACCTGGCCGAGGCGATCGAGCTGTTCGCCGGGCAGTCGGACGTGGCGTTTGCCTCGCACCACTGGCCCGCCTGGGGCACCAGCGACATCGTCGCCTTCCTGACCCAGCAGCGGGACCTATATGCCTACCTGCACGACCAGACGCTGCGGCTGATCAACCAGGGCTACATCCACAGCGAGATCGCCGAGATGATCGAGCTGCCGCCCGACCTGGACCGGACCTGGCACGCCCGAGGCTACTACGGATCAGCCAATCACAACGTGAAGGCCATCTACCAGCGCTACCTCGGCTGGTTTGACGCCAACCCGGCGCACCTGTGGCAGCATCCGCCCGAGGCGGCCGGGGCACGGTATGTCCAGGCCTTCGGCGGCGTGGATGCGACGGTGGCCAAGGCGAAGGACTTCTTTGAGCAGGGCGACCTGCGGTTCGCCGCCGAGCTGGCCAGCCACGCCGTGTTCGCCGAGCCGGACCATGACGTTGCACGGGAACTGCTCGCCACCGTCCTGGAGCGGCTGGGCTACGGCGCGGAGAACGCGACCTGGCGCAACAGCTACCTCACCGGCGCGCAGGAACTGCGGGCCAAGGCCATCGTGCACACCGAACTCAGCAGCGCGGGCCTGGCCCCGGCGCTCACTATCACCCAGCTGTTCGACTCGATCGCCATCCGCATCAACGGCCCCAAAGCCTGGGCAGAGCGGCTGTCCATCGGCTGGCACTTCACCGATGTCCACGCGAACTACCGGATGGAACTCAGCAACGGCGCCCTCATCCACTACCCCACCCCTGGCAGCCATGCGGCCGACCTGACAGTCACCCTGACCAAACCCCAGCTGCTGCAGCTCCTCGCCACTGCCCAGCCCGACGGCATCGGCACATCCGGCGACCCCACCGTCCTCCAACGGCTGATGTCACTCATCGACAACCCCGACCCCGACTTCGCCATCGTCACCCCATAGCGGCGCGATAGTGCGGGTTCGATTCCCTTCATCGGCGGGCCGCCCACTCGTGGTCGAGGATGGACATAGCACTTCGTCCTACGATGACGCGCATCGCTCATCCATGAGTGACGAGAGTGGCACTCTGTCCAAAACCGATCAGGTCTAGCTCGTGGCCTTCGTGATGGGCGGGATCTTGTACGTGCCGTCCAGCACGGCGGTTTGCGGCTCTGGTACAGGCGAATGAGCGGCCGGAACGGCGCGGCCGGGGCGGGCAGTCAGTTGCTGGTGTCGGCTGGCTGCTCATGCTGGATCACGATCGTGAGCGACCCGTCGTTGTCGCGGCGCAGGCCGGGCGTGCGGTCGCCGATGGAGTACCGGTCGATCGGGTTGGCGACCAGGTAGAAGTCCGGCAGGTCGTACATCGTGAGGGACCAGAAGACATCGACCGGCGGATCCTTCTCCAACCGCAGGACGTACCGGCGGTGCCCGTCGAGCTGGTCGCCGTCGGCGTCGGTGTAGGTCATCGTGTAGGCCGCCTCATAACCGTGGTTGCCCCACAGGCCGCCCCGAGCAGCCAGGGCCCGGGCCAGGTAGCTCGCGTCGCGGTCGCCGATCCGCCACGCCGGGTCATCGACCGTACCCGGTCCCAGGTGATCGAGGTTGTAGTCGAACATATGGAAGGTCAGCGTCCAGCCGTTGACGACCGGCGCCAGGCCGCCTTCCTTGAGGGTCGCTTCTATCTTCTGCTTCGCGGCGCCCGCGCCCGCCGCCAGTGCCCGGGCCAGGCCGGGCGGGCAGTCGGCGTAGGGCGAGGCCGGGTCGAGCAGGCCGAGCGGGGTGAAGCGCTGCTGGTAGGCGCGATCCGGTCCGGACGGGGGGAAGGCCTGCATCCAGGTCCGCAGCTGCTCGAAAAACGCCAGCTCGGCGGGCACGGCGGCCGGGGCACGTGACCTAGCAGAGCCGCCTGATCAGGCCGCCCACCACATTGTCAGGTTCGTACACGTCACGGAAATACAGTACTCCTCATGCGCTGAGGGCAGGATCGGCTTAGCCGGCGGATCACTCGTGCCATCGGACGAACGAAATGCAGGTACAGGAAGAGTCGGCTGGCCAGAAGATCGCCGTAAAATCCTTGAAGGTTCCGAGGCGGTTTACGATCTTCCCGACTACTCACCCGTGCCGGGTGATCCGGGCGGCCGCCCATCCTCGCTAGTGCAGCCGCTCAGTAGTCCCTTCCTGGTTGCTGTCGGCCTTGCTGGTTACTGTTCGTATTCGGTGAGGTGGACGATGGCGGCGGTGTCGTATGCGTCGTCCGGGGTGCCGGTGTACTGGCCG
>Ga0302326_10001092_pt1 | contig 70917 bp, 42 predicted proteins | sample Palsa_T0_3_FD_202264 | JGI IMG/M metagenome (GOLD analysis project Ga0302326, IMG submission 202264) | Peat permafrost microbial communities from Stordalen Mire near Abisko, Sweden - Palsa_T0_3 | ecosystem: Environmental > Terrestrial > Soil > Palsa > Peat permafrost | place: Sweden: Abisko... | reverse complement strand
TGCGAATTGCCTTGGAAGATCTCAAACTGAGCGAGCTGAAAGTCGTATATCCCGGAGACCGCAGATATCGGCTGGCGCCGAAGGTGGAGGTCGTTCCGCTGCGCCAAATGCTTGCGAAGCCTTAAGTGCGGCACGAATCGTGTCGCCGCGTGCTTCCATATGGGCGGTCGGTAAGCTCGGGAATTGGCCGGGTGCTGCGAGACGATAATCTCTTTGCCATAATGTGCCGCAATAGGCCGGATGCCAACCGACCGTTTCATAATCTAACTTTTGTAAGTTCTTGTTCCACCAATACCCACAGCAGATGCAGAAGATGATGAAGCTGATGAAGGGGGGCGGATCAAAGAAGATGATGCGCCAGATGGAGGAGATGCAGAGGCGCGGCAAGGGCGGGTTTCCGGGGATGTGAGTCGCCCCATGGGCGCCGTGGCCGAACCCGTTCTGCAGGGTCACCTCAGAACGTGAGGTCCATTCTTTCGCGCCCAGCAAGGAGCCGATCGTCGATATCGCGCAGTGGTGCAGCAAGCGGCATCACTCCTCGGCGACATCGACAGGCTTTGTCCCCATTTCGATGGGAGTCACCAGTTCGGCCACCTCGGTCGCGGTGTGCTCGCTGGCATTTTCCTCTCCGTCGTCCGGCCAGATATGGAAGCCCCCTTGAACATAGCCAATATTCCAGTTTCCCCAGATTCCCCGCCCGTCCCGCACGCCCTTGTAATTCACATCGTGGGCCGCGACGTATTTCTTGGTCCAGGCAGCGTCGCCGGTGTCCTCCGAATACCAGCCGGAACATGTGAATGCACCGATCGGATCATCCCCGCGGGCATTCATGCTTCCGCCCGCGAACTTGATGTGGAGCCGCATCAGATGTTTTCCGGTGGTCCACGGATAAACATAAAAGCCGCTCCATCGTCCTGATGGAAAATGATAGGCACTCATGAGCGCGCCAATGACCGTTCGTCAGAAGACAAACGGATTCGCGGAACCGAGCTCGCAAAGGGGCCTCTAGGTCCGACCCTTGCCTCGGAAATCGTGCCCAGCTCGGCGCGGACTGCGTCCGGCGGTAGCATTGTCACAACTGCAAGGGGCGAAGCCGTGAACGGGAATGAATCGAGTGCGCCACGCTGCGCATCAGTACCCGATAACTTCCCCGTCCTTGCGCATCTCGGTCGCCCCCGCGTACACGTGCTGCTTCGCGTCGAAGATAATCGCCTCGTAGCCCCCGAAGTTTCCGCTGCCGCCCTCGATCTTGTACCCCCGCTTCGCCAACGCGGCTTTGACCAAAGGATCGAAGCCCGACTCCATCTCCAACGCACCGATCCCATCGGACGCCTCGCCGGTCGGCTCGGCGTTGCCGTAGTGGCGCCAGCGCGCGGCGTCGCCCGCTTCCTGGACGTTCATACCGAAGTCGATGATGTTGGTGAGGACCTGCACATGACCCTGGGGCTGCATGTCGCCGCCCATCAGGCCGAACGCCATGAAAGGCGCGCCGTCCTTCATCACGAAGCCCGGTATGATGGTCTGGAAGGGGCGCTTGCCCGGGGCGTAGACGTTGGCGGCCGTGGGATCGAGGGAGTAGAGCTCGCCCCTGTCCTGGAACATGAAGCCCAGGCCGTCTGCCACGAGGCCGGATCCCATGCCGCGGTAATTCGACTGGATGATCGAGACCATCATCCCGTCCGAGTCTGCTGCGGCGAAGTAGGTCGTGTCGCCGTCATAAAGGCGCGGGTCCCCTGGCCCGATGGAGGGGTTCGCGTGATCGAGATGGATCAGCGCCCGCCTCTGGTCTGCATAGCCGTCGGAAAGCAGGCCCTTGATGGGAACGCGGGAGAACCTTTGGTCCGCGTAGAACTTGGCCAGGTCCTCGTAGGCCAGGCGCTTCGACTCGACCAGCGCCGTCAGCGTGTCCGCGGTCCCCACGCCCATCGTCTTGAGGTCGAATTTCTTCAGTGTCTGGAGCATCTGCAGCACCGCGAATCCCTGGCCATTCGGGGGCAGCTCGTAGACGTCGTACCCGCGGTAATTGACCGACATTGGGGTGACCCATTCGCCCTGGTATCCCGCGAAATCCTCGTAGCGCAGGTCGCCTCCGATCCGCTTGAAATACGCGTCAATCGTATGCGCGATCTCCCCCTTGTAAAAGGCGTCGCGTCCGCCGCTCGCGATCATCGAGAGGGTCCTGGCCAGGTCCGGATTGCGGAACACCTGGCCCTCGGTCGGCGCGTTGCCGTCGACGAGGTAGGTTCTGTCGGCATTTTCTGTCTCCTCGATCAGGCCCTTGCGCCGCACGAACGCGGCCATGTTACCCTTCCAGTAGCTCGCGACGAGCTGCGTGACCGGAAACCCGTTCTGCGCGTAGCCGATCGCGGGCGCAAGGTCATCGGCCATCGGGAGCTTCCCGAACTTGTCGTGGAGGGCAAACCACGCGTCGACTGTCCCCGGCACCGTCACGCACAGTGAGCCGAGGGGCGGGATATGGTTCCTCGGGGGCATGCCCACCTTGACGTAAGCGGCCTTCACCTCGGCCTTCATGCGCGCGAGGTCGCGGCCCTTGGCCGAGGGACCGGAGCCGTTGTAGCCATAGAGTTGCCGGGTCTTCGGGTCCCAAACGATGACGAAGCAGTCGCCGCCGATGCCGTTAAGGACCGGCTCCATGAGCCCGAGCGCCGCGTTTGCGGCAATCGCCGCGTCGACCGCGCTTCCGCCCTTCTTCAGGATGTCGATGGCGGCCTGGGAGGCCAGGGGCTGCTCCGTCGCCGCCATGCCGTGCTGCGCGAGGACTGGGGAACGGGAAGCCCATAGCTCGCCGGAGTAGCGGTCTCCCCTGCCCACCTCGGCGCCGGCATGGGGGACAAGTCCGAGCAGGATGAACGCGCAGCCTGCGCGGAGGAGCGTGCCGCCGACTTTAATCGAGTCCATGATGCCTGTCGGGTATGACCCATTGGAATTCGATGGCAATCTGGACCTACCGGCGTCGAGTCGCAGGGAAACCTTCAAATGAGTTTGCCGCGGGATTTGCCACCTGCCTATCCTTGGCCATGGCCGACCCCGTGACGCCTACCAACGCCCGGCGCTGGCTTGAGTCGGTCGACGTGCCGGTCTTCGCCGTCCCCGCTGGCAGGGACGCGTGGCTGAGGCAGCGCGCCGCGATTCGTTCGACACTGGGGCAATTGCTCGGCGCCTTTCCCCCGCGCCCCGCGGTGCCCGCGGTCACGCTGGTCTCGAGGACCGAATATGACGGCTACACTCTCGAGAAATTCTCGTTCGACGACGGCCTCGGCATGACAGTGCCGGGATACCTGTTCCTTCCGCAGCATGCCGCGGGAAAGCTTCCCGCCATACTCTACTGCCACTGGCACGCGGGCCAATGGGATGTCGGCAAGGAGGAGATGCTGGGCCACAACGCGACGCCCGTCGCGCCCGGGCCCACACTTGCGCGCCTGGGCTATGTCGTCCTCGGGATCGATGCCTGCGGATTTGGCGAGCGCAATGGCCAGGGTCCCGGCGGCCCGGGGGACCGGGACGGACTCGGCGAGCTGACCGCGAGCAAGTTCAGCCTCTGGGCCGGGCGCACGCTCTGGGGGACGATGGTCCGCGACGACCTTATGGCGCTCGACTTCCTCTGCAGCCGTCCGGAGGTCGACGCGGCCCGGATCGGCGTCACCGGCATCAGCATGGGGAGCACGCGCAGCTGGTGGATCATGGCGCTCGACGACAGGCCCAGGACCGCGGTGTGCGTGGGGTGCATGACGCGGTACCAGAACCTGATCGATGAGGAGAAGATGGGGGCGCACGGGATCTACTACTTTGTCCCGGGAATGCTCCGGCATTTCGACACGGAGGCGGTCATCGCGTGCGCCGCGCCCCGGCCGATGCTCTTCATGACGGGCGACCGGGACATCGGCTCACCGGTGAGCGGCATCAGGGCCATTGAGGCAAAGGTATCGCCTGTCTATTCGCTGTTCGGCACGGAGAAGGATTTCAACTGCATCGTTTACCCCGACACCGCCCACGTCTATCTGCCCGCCGAATGGGACAGGATGGTCGCCTGGATGAACGGCCACATCAAGAAGGATGTCGCCCCATAAGGTCTGCGCATGTGGCGGACTTCGCTGGCAAGCGGGTTTCACCCCATAGGCGGCATGGCCCGTAAGGAGCAAGATTGGCCATAAGGCGACGCCCGAGCCGAAACCGCGGGTTTGCGCCCTGCCGTCTCAAATTTTGTGAAGAAAACGAAAAAGCCATCCACCGTCATAGTCGAAGGGCAACACCTGGACTCCCCATGGGTCCCTTCCCACGAGCAAATCGCCGTTGAGGCGGAAGTACTTTGGCGCCAGAGGGGCTGCCCGGAGGGCAGCGATCACGAGATATGGCTCGAGGCCGAACGCCTGCTTCACCACGTCGCGAAGGTCGCCCGTGATGAGGGGCAAGAGAAGGAGCAATCGGACACGCTCTCCCGTTTGGACCTCAATAGCGACGACGTGATGGGGGAACTTGGGGAGTTGTTCCCCGGGCCGTCAGGCCCAGAAGCGACCTCACTGTAAAGGCTCCATCGAGAGCCAGGGCTCCTCTGAGACCCCTCAAGTAATTCCGAACTGGGAATTCGACATAACAGGGCGATGCAATGCCGCTTCCATGGATCCCAAGTACCCGGATTGACAGAGACCGATAATCAGACTGTCTTCAGTCCGCAATGAAAACCTATTCTGTGACTGAAGCCAAGGCGCAGCTTGGCTCACTGGCCGACTTGGCGCTAAGAAATCGTCCCATATTTATTAGACGGGGCCAACGGGTCTTGCAGCTCGTCGAGGCGACTATTCCGGAACCGATACCGCATTTTCCCGAGGGGCATTTTGCCGTGGGAGAGGAACGAGCCGAATATCTAAACTCCCTTCCAATTGATCCGTCGCCTCTCGACCGATGATTCCGATTCGCCAATGGGACATCGTGAAAGTCCGGATAGATCCGAACGACAGGGACGAGCATCCGGCGATTGTACTCTCGCCGGAAGAGGTCGCCTCGTCGCCCCGAGTCGACCGCATAAACGTGATCTACGGCTCAACGCGCCGCCCAGGTCAAGGACTGCGGCCTGGCGAAATCGCACTCCACGAAGCGGATGGCTTAGACCACCTCACTGTATTCGACTGCTTGCTTTTCCCCGTGGTGAAAAAGGCCTCGATTTCAGGGCAGGTCGGGCGTGTCTCTTCGGAGCGCAGACGCCACCTTCACCGAACGCTTGTATCAGCTCTTAGACTCTTCGCGTGACATGACGAAGCAGTCGGCGGTACCGGACGCCCGGCTCCTGCTGGACGGGGTAGTTGAAGAAAACCTCGCGGTAAGCCTCATTTCCGCGGTGTTGGCTGCAGCCCACCATGGTGTGAAGAGGCGGAGCTGGGTCAAAACTCGGAGGTGTTTCTCGCCGTCCTTGATTGGCGCACAAAACCCGTGAATAAACTTTCCGCATGTCCGGCCACGCCCCCTCCCCGCAGCTGTTCCGGTTCCTGTCGGTCACCGCGATTGCGGTCGCAGCCTTGTTCATGGGACCAGGTGCCCGCGCGCAGGACTTCTCCCTTTCGGCTCCGATCACGCTCGGCGGGACGAACACGCTCGCCGGCGGCGTGAACTTCTTCGGTTCCGTCGTCGGCATCTCTGAGGCAAGCGGCGTCGCCCCGCAGTATGCCTTCATCAGCACCAATGGCGTCGCCACGAACCTGGGGACGCTCGGAGGCGTCGTGAGCGTGGCGACGGCAGTCAACAACTCCGGCGTCGTGGTCGGCTACTCGGCCACGTCGCCGAGCAACACCAACCATGCGTTCGTGTATGCAAATGGCGTGATGACCGACCTCGGCACGCTTGGCGGGTCGACGAGCGACGCCCGGTCCATCAACAGCTCCGGCACCATCGTGGGAGTCGCTGAGAACGGAAGCGGCCTGTCGCATCCCTACGCCTACAGCGGTGGCGTCATGACCGATCTCTACAACGGAACCGGCCCCGGGCCCTATTTCTCGACGGCCTCTTCGATCAACGACACCGGGACCATCGCCGGCCAGTGCCTCGTCACGGGATTCGGGAACCACGCCAGCACGCTCAACAATGGCGCCGTGACGGACCTGGGCACCCTGGGGGGCGACAACAGCGCGGCCCTGGCGATCAACAACGCGGGAGCCGTCGTCGGCTACGCCGATATCCCGGACGACGTGGCCCACCATGCCTTCGCCTACCGCAATCGTGTGATGACGGACCTGGGCACGCTCGGCGGGGCCTCCAGCCAGGCGAACGCGATCAACAGCGTGGGTGTGATCGTCGGCACGTCCGACTTCCCCAGCACCGCGAGCGGACATGGGTTCATCGTCGTGAACGGGACGATGACCGACCTCAACTCAGTCGTGTCGCTCCCCTCCGACACCATATTCAGCGCTGTGGGCGTAAACGACCACAACCAGGTCGTGGTGAACACGGCCCTCGGCTACACCTACCTGCTGACGCCGTTGGCCACGCATCTCCAGGTCTCCGCGCCGACTGCGGCGACGGTGGGGGTGTCCACGGTCGTGGCAATGACGGCGCTCGACGCCTTCGGCAATCTGGCCGGGGGCTACGCCGGCACGACCACCCTCACCACCACCGACGGCGCCGCGGTCCTCCCGGCCACCGTCACGTTTTCGGGAGGGACGGCGAGCGCCGCCGTCACCTTCGGCACGGCCGGCGCGCAGACCGTGACGGCCACGGACACGGTCACGTCGTCGATCTCGGGCACCTCGGCCTCGACGGCCGTCACCGTCCCCGGGCCCGCGATCACCCAGCAGCCGGCCAGCCAGACGGTCAACGTCGGCGCCAATGCCACGTTCACCGTGGCTGCCAACGCGAACTCGTCCCCCACCTTCCAGTGGTCCTTCGACGGAACGCCGATCGCCGGCGCGACGGGAGCCTCCTACACGGTCTCGGACGCGCAGCCCGGCGAGGCCGGATCCTACGCGGTAACGCTCACCAACGCGTCGGGAAGCTCCACGAGCGCGGCCGCGCTCCTCACGGTTGCCGCCGCCACCGGGGGCCCCTCGATCTCCGTGGAACCCCAACCCGTCACGGTCAACACCGGCGGCACCGTCGTGCTCACCGTGGGCCTCTCGACCGGCACGACGACCGGCAGCGTTACGCCGCGCGCCGCGGCCGCGTACACCTACCAGTGGTTCTTTGACGGCACGGCCCTCGCCGACGGCGATGGAGTCAGCGGCTCCCAGACGCCGGACCTCCTGCTGTCGGGTCCGTCCGTCAGGGCCGGAAGCTACGCGTGCCTTGTCTCCAACGGCTCAGGCACCGAGTTCAGCAAGCCCGCGACGCTCACCGTGGTCAGCTCGTCGGATCCCGGGCGCGTGATCAACCTCTCCTGCCGGGCCGATGTCGGGACCGCCGACAATGTCCTGATCACGGGCTTCGCCATCGGGGGACCCGGCACCCCTGGCGACATGCCCATCCTCGTCCGGTCCTCAGGCCCCGCGCTCGCCGCCTTCATCTCCTCCCGGACCCTTCCTGATCCGGCCCTGAACCTCTACAACCTCAGTCTGCCGGCCGGCCTCCTCGCGACCAACACCGGCTGGGCGGGGGCCTCCGCCATCTCTATGGCGGCGTCCGAGGTCGGCGCCTTCCCGTGGACCTCCGCCACGAGCCATGATGCGGCCCTGTTCAAGACCGTGCCCGCCGGGATCTACACGGCCAACACCTCGGGCGAGAACGGCGACACCGGGGTTGCGTTGTCCGAGATCTATGACGCCACGCCGGCGGCCTCGCTCACGTCCGCGTCGCCCCAGCTGCTCAACGTCTCGGCACGCGCGCAGGTCGGCACATCCAGCAACGTCCTGATCGCGGGTTTCGTGATCGGGGGCACGACCGCTCGGACCGTCCTCATCCGCGCCTCCGGCCCGGCGCTCGCCCAGTTCAGCGTCTCGGGCACCCTGCCCGACCCCCTGCTGCAGCTCTATGCCACGGCGTCCCCGAACCTCGTCCTCGCCTCGAACACGGGTTGGGGCGGCTCCCCGGGCATCACCACCGCGGCGACCTCGGTCGGCGCCTTTTCATGGGGAACGGCCGCCACCGCAGACTCCGCGATCCTCATCACGCTCCCACCCGGGGCCTACACGGCCAATGTTTCGGGCGCGAGCGGCGACACGGGAGTCGCCCTCATCGAAGTCTACGCTTTGCCGTAGGGGCCGCCCGTGGCCTCTGTCTGGCGCCGGAGGCTCCCGGCAAGATGTTTTGACAGAGGGACTTCATCCGGGGAATGACTTCGGGGCCGGCGAAGGGATAATCCCACCCGCCCGGACCCAAGAACACCCTCCCGATGCCCCCTTCATGGACCCGCTGCGGCATCTTGGCGGCCCTTGTGGCCTACGCGGTCTTCGTCGCCATCCACGTCGGGGCCGTCCCCGGGGGATCGGACACCTCGGGGTACTTTAACGAGGCACGGCTGTTTTCCCACCTCCGGATCCATGAGCCGGTCCGGACGATCCCTGGCCTTCCGCCGGACGCCGCCCCGCCCTATCTGTATGTGCCGTTGGGATTCAGGCCCGCGTTCGACGGGGCGTCGCGCCTCGTGCCCACCTACCCGCCCGGCCTATCCCTCATGCTGGTTCCCGCGGCATGGGTGCTCGGCTGGCGCTACGCGGGCGACTTCGTCCTGGTGCTGAGCTCCGTCGCGGGCCTCGTGCTCACCTACCGCCTCGGGCGCATCTGCGGCCTGGGCCGCGGATGGGCCCGGGCCGGGGCCGCGCTCCTCGCCATGAGCCCCCTGTATCTTTATATGTCCTTCTGGGCGATGAGCGACGTCCCGGCCCTGGTCTGGGCGGCTGCGGCGGTCATCGCGGCCTGGAAGAGCCGGAAGTGCCCCCCGTGGGCGCTCGGCGCCGGGATCTTCGCGGCCATTGGCTTCCTGGTGCGCCCGAGCAATTTCATGGTCGTCCTTCCCATGGCCATCGCGATCGGCGCGTCGCCGCGACGCCTCCTCCTGGCGGCGCTCGGCGGCATCCCCGGCGTCGCGGTCTGGATGGCCCTGAACCACGCGGCCTATGGAGGATACTTCGAGAGTGGCTACGGGGACATTGGCAATGAATTCCACGGTTACCTCGTGCTGGGAACGCTCCGCTACTACGTCACGTGGCTCCCCGTCGCCCTGACGCCGCTCGTGGTGCTGGCATTGGGCATCGCGGCCTTCCTCGGCAGCCGCACCCGTGTCGCCCTGATGCTCGGGTCGTGGATCGTCGCCTACGTTGCGTTCTATGCACCCTACCGTTGGACTCACGAGGACTGGTGGTTCCTGCGATTCCTCCTGCCCGCGGCTCCAGCGTTCCTCGTGGCCGCACTGATCGTCCTGCAGCGTTTGATTGACGCGCTGGGCGGGCGGATGTCGGAAGCCCGGCGCCTCGGGGTCCTTGCGCTCCTGCTGCTGTTTTCCCTCTACGAATCGAAGCAGCATTATCGACCCCTCAATGTCCCGACGATCGGGCACGGCGAACTGAAGTACGGCCGCGTGGCGACGTGGCTCAAGGCCAACATCCCCGAGAATGCCGCGATCGCGGCGACCCAGTTCAGCGGAGCCGCGTACTTTTACACCGGCTACACCGTCGTGCGCCTCGATCAGCTCCTTGCGGGGGCCGCAGGGAAAGTCCAGGCCGCGGCAGCCGCGCAGCACCAACCGGTCTTCGCGGTCGTTTTCCCGTTCGAGACGGACTCCCTCGGCTCCCTGCCCGGCACATGGGCGAAATTCGGCACCGTCAACGACGTGACCATCTGGCGGAGCGACTGGGGCGGCCCGGCCAGGTGAGCGGAATTCCCCCTTCCCGGCCGCCCGGAGATACTTCTCAGCCGTGTCGGCCCGGAACTTGCGGTTGGCGCCCGTAGCCTGTTCCCTAGAGACCACGCATGGCCCTCCACATAGCCCTCCATCACCGCACCTCCTACCGCTATGACCGGCTGGTCACCCTCGGGCCGCAGACAGTCCGGCTGAAGCCGGCGCCCCACTGCAGGACCCCCATCCTGAGCTACTCGCTCAACGTCGAGCCTGCCGAGCACTTCATCAACTGGCAGCAGGACCCCCAGGGCAATTACAGCGCCCGGCTCGTCTTCCCGAAACCTACCACGGTGTTCACGGTCGAGGTCGACCTTGTCGCCGAGATGACGGTCTTCAACCCGTTCGACTTCTTCCTCGACCCGTCGGCGGAGAAGACGCCGTTCGCCTACGAGCCCAGGCTCGCGGTCGAGCTCACCCCCTTCCTGAGGAAGGACGCCCCCACGCCGGCCTTCGACGCGTTCGTCAAGTCCGTGGACCTGACGCCCCGCCCCTCGATCGACTTCCTCGTCGCCCTGAACCTGCGCGTGAAGGGCGCCGTGCGGTACCTGATCCGCCTCGAGCACGGCGTGCAGGCGCCCGAGGAGACGCTGACCCTCGGGAGCGGGTCCTGCCGCGACTCGGCGTGGCTCCTCGTCCAGCTCCTGCGCCACATCGGCCTGGCCGCCCGCTTTGTCTCAGGATATCTGATACAGCTAAGGCCGGACGTGAGGCCGACGGACGGCCCGTCGGGCGCGTCCCAGGACTTCACGGACCTGCATGCGTGGTGCGAGGTGTACCTGCCCGGTGCCGGGTGGATCGGCCTCGACCCGACGTCGGGGCTCCTCGCGGGCGAGGGGCACCTGCCCCTGGCCTGCTCGCCCGAGCCGTCCAGCGCCGCCCCCATCAGCGGTGCCGTCGGAAAGTGCGAGACGACGTTCGACTTCTCGATGTCCATCCGCCGCATCTTCGAGACGCCGCGGGTGACGCTCCCCTACACCGACGAGGCGTGGGCCGCGATCGACGGGACCGGCGCCAAGGTCGACAAGCTCCTCACCGACGGCGACGTCCGGCTCACCTTCGGCGGCGAGCCGACGTTTGTCGCCGTCGACGACATGGACGGGCCGGAGTGGAACACGCTCGCCCTCGGGCCGCGCAAGCGCGAGCTGGCGGGAAAGCTCTTCGGGAAGGTCTTTGCCGAGTATTCCAAGGGCGGATTCATCCACCACGGCCAGGGCAAGTGGTATCCCGGCGAGCCCCTGCCGCGCTGGGTCCTCGCGTGCTACTGGCGCAGGGACGGCGAGCCGATCTGGCGCGACCCGAAGCTGCTGGCCGACCCGCTCGCGTCCGCGGGGCGCACGACCGCGGACGCCCTCGCCTTCGCGACCAAGCTGGCTGGATTCCTGGGCTTCGGCCCGGAACGGCTCGTCCCCGGGTATGAGGACGACCTCTACCACATCTGGAGGGAACGGCGCGTGCCGGCAGGATACGACCCGGCGGAAACCAGCGCCCTGGACAAGGCCGAGCGGGCCAAGCTCGGCACCGTCCTCGAGGCGGGACTGGGCGCCCCGGTGGGCTACGCCCTTCCCGCCCTGCGCAATCACACGGGCCGGTGGGTCTCGTCGGCGTGGCACTTCGTCGCCGGCCGGATGTTCCTCATCCCGGGCGATTCGCCGATGGGTCTCCGACTGCCGTTGTCGCTCCAGCCTTGGCGGATTCCGGGCTCGATCGGTCCCAACCCGGACAACGAGGTCCGGGTCGCCCTCTGCGTGGAGGCGCGCGGCGGACACATCTCGGTCTTCATGCCGCCGTCCGACACGGCCGCAGAATATCTCGCCCTTCTGAAGGTGATCGAGTCGACGGCGTCATCGACGGGAATGCCCGTCGTGATCGAGGGCTACGCGCCGCCGTTCGACCCCGCGATCGACAACATCAAGGTCACGCCCGACCCGGGCGTCGTCGAGGTGAACATCAACCCCTCATCGAGCTGGCGGGAACTGACGCAGAAGACGGAGTGGCTCTACGCCGCGGCCAGGGAGTGCGGCCTTGGGGCGGAGAAGTTCATGGTGGATGGGCGCCACGTCGGCACCGGCGGGGGCAACCACCTCGTCCTCGGCGGCCCGAAGCCGCTGGAGAGCCCGCTGCTGCGCCGGCCCCACCTGCTCAAGAGCCTCATCGCCTACTGGCACCAGCACCCGTCGCTGAGCTACCTCTTCAGCGGGCTGTTCATAGGGCCGACGAGCCAGAGCCCGCGCGTCGACGAGGCGCGCAACGACAGCGTCTATGAGATGGAGATAGCGTTCCTCGAGCTCGACCGAAAGCTGGCGGCCGCGGGGAGCGGCCCGGACGCATGCCCGCCATGGCTCGTCGACCGGATATTCCGCAACCTCCTGATCGACGTGACCGGCAACACGCACCGGGCCGAGTTCTGCATCGACAAGCTCTACTCGCCGGACAGCTCGACGGGCCGCCTGGGCCTCCTCGAGTTCCGCGCCCTCGAAATGCCGCCGCACCCGCGGATGAGCCTCGTCGAGCAGCTCCTCATCCGGGCTCTCGTCGCGCGCTTCTGGGAGCATCCCTTCTCGCCGCGCTCCCTCACGCGCTGGGGGACGGAGCTCCACGACCGCTTCATGCTCCCCCATTTTATCAAGGAGGACATAGCCGGCGTGGTCGCGGACCTGAGGGAATGGGGCCTGCCCTTCGAGGAGTCGTGGTTCGCTCCTCACCTCGAGTTCCGCCTTCCCGTGTACGGAAGGGTCCGCTGCCGCGAGATCGAGCTCGAGATCCGCCAGGCCCTGGAGCCGTGGCATGTTATGGGCGAGGAGAACGTCGGTGGCACCGTACGGTTTGTCGATTCGTCGGTCGAGCGCGTCCAGGTGAAGCTGAGCGGCCTCTCCCCGGAGCGCTACCAGATCGCGTGCAACGGCGTCCTCATTCCCCTCCATTCCACGGGGACCGCCGGGGAATACATCGCCGGCGTGCGCTACCGCGCTTGGCAGCCGCCTTCCTCGCTGCACCCGACCATCGGCGTCGACACGCCTCTCGTGTTCGACATCGTCGATACCTGGAACGGGCGCTCGGTCGGCGGCTGCACGTACCATGTCGCCCACCCCGGCGGCCGCAACTACGCCAAGGTGCCCGTAAATTCCTACGAGGCCGAAAGCCGGCGCCTCGCGCGGTTCTTGCCCGAAGGCCACACGCCGGGGCAGATGAAGCCGGCGCCGGCCGGGTCCAGCTCGCCCGAGTTCCGCTTCACCGTGGACCTCAGGCTTGTCCCGAAGGGCCCTCCAGCCACTCCCTGACCGGCGCGCGTTCCCCGAGCCGATGGATGCCTCGCCCCCCATGACAGCGATCGACGACCCGTTGCCGGGGTACGAGGGTCATCCGGGGCGCTACGACGAGTGCAGGGCGCCCGACGGCAGCGTCCGCCCCCACTGGGCGGAGTTCCTGCGCGGCCTCGGGCCCGACAGCGCTGCGACCCTGAAGGCGGCGGCCGAGGCGTGCGCGCGCGCCGTGCTCGAGCAGGACGTGAGCATGAACGTGTACGCCGGCGACCGCTCGGAGCCCAAGCCCTGGCCGCTCGATGTCGTGCCGCACCTCGTGGCCGCCGACGACTGGTCGGTCCTGAGCGATGGCCTGCGCCAGAGGGCGCGCCTCTACAACACGCTCCTCTCCGACCTCTACGGCCCCCAGAAATTCCTGCGCAACCGCGCCCTTCCCGCGCAGTTCGCGATGGCGAACCCGCACTTCCTGCGGCCCTGCTCAGGCCTCGGCAACCAGCGCAGTGTCTTCCTGCACCACTACGCCGTGGACGTCGCCCGCTCGCCGGACGGCAAGTGGTGGGTCCTCCAGGACCGCCTGGACTCGCCGTCGGGCCTGGGCTACTCGCTGCAGAACCGGCTCATCGTGCGCACCGCCCTGGCGGGCGAGTTCCACCGGACGCCCGTCGAGCGCCTGGAGAGGTTCTTCCGGGAGTTCCGCTCCTCGCTGACCGAGCTGGCGCCCGAGCGGTCATGGGGCGAGGAGTCCCGCGTCGCCTTCCTGACGCCCGGCCCCGCCAACGAGACCTACTTTGAGCACGCGTACCTCGCGCGCTTCTTCGGCTACCCCCTCGTCGAGGGGGCCGACCTCACGACGAGGGACCGGCAGGTGTTCCTGAGGACAGTGGGGGGACTGAAGCGCGTCGACACGATCGTACGCCGCGTCGACTCCTGGTTCTGCGACCCGCTCGAGCTCAACTCCAACTCGGTCCTGGGCGTTCCCGGCCTCGTCCACGCCGCGCACGGCGGCCGCGTGACGATAGCGAACCAGCTCGGCGGGTCGGCCCTCGAGAGCTCGTGCATGCTCGCGTTCCTCAAGCCCCTGTGCCGGGCCGTGCTTGGCGAGGATCTGCGCCTACCCAGCGTCGCCACGTGGTGGTGCGGCCAGCACTCTGCCCGCAAGTATGTCCTCGAGAACCTCGAGAAACTGGTGATCAAGCCCTCCTTCCGGGTGCGGGGATCGCTCTCGACGCGCTATGGCGCCCTCATGTCCCGCGAGGACCGCGAGGCCCTCGCCGCCAACATCGAGTCCCGCCCGGGCGAGTACTGCGGCCAGGAGCGCGTCATGCTCGGCACGACACCCGCCTGGTCCGGCGGGGCCCTGAGGCCCGTGCCGTTCGTCATGAGGCTCTTTGTCGCGTGGCATGACGGCGACTACCGGGTGATGCCCGGCGGACTCACGCGCTTCGACACCACGGGAGCCGACGCGATCGTGTCGCTGCAGCGGGGAAGCGCGACCAAGGACACGTGGGTCCTCTCCGGGAAGATCTCCGACGACACGCCCGCGGTGCCCGACCCGCCCGCCGGGTACCAGAAGCCCGAGAGCACGCCGAGCCGGCTCGCCGACAACCTGTTCTGGCTGGGCCGCTACCTGGAGCGCTCGTCGCAGATGATGCGGCTCCTCGACCAGATCGACCCCCTGCTCCGCGACGAGATCGCCGCGCTCGACCCGGCGGTCGCCAAGGACTCGCTCCGGATCCTCCTCTCGGCCCAACAGAGCGTCACGACGGACGACGCGACGACGGGCGAGATGGCGACGCAGATCCGCGTCGAGGCGGACGACCCGGAGCACCCCGGGAGCCTCGCCTCGAACCTCGGCCAGCTGATCCGCGTCCTCGACCAGGTGAAGGTCAACCTTCCGCCGGAATTCTGGAGGATCCTGCGCCGCCTGAGGGTGATCGCCTCCCAGCGCCATCCGCACCTTGAATCCGACCTCGGGCAGCAGCTCGCAAGCCTGGAGGCCCTCGGCAACGAGACGCTCGCCCACGACACGGGCTGGCGGTTCATGAAGCTCGGGCGCCGCATCGAGCGCGCCCGCCAGCTCGTGTTCCTCTCCGACGAGCTCCTGCTCCCCGAGCAGTCCGAGGACGCTCCCATTCTGGCGCCGAGCGAGTTCCGGCTCCAGACGCTCCTGCACTTCACCGACTGCCTGTTCTCGTACCGGGGTATCTACCGCGGGGTATTCCAGCCGGCGTCCATCCTGGCGTGGCTCGTCGCGGCCCCCGAGAATCCCCGGGGGCTGCGCTTCCAGGCAGACCGCATCGCCGAGCACGTGGCGGCCCTCCCGGAGGAGCTGGCCCCCCGCCAGGTCTCGGCCCTGCGGGCGACGGCCTTCCGCCTCGTCAGCAACACGAAGCTCGTGGACCCCTCGGCGCTCGCGGACGACCCGGAGCTCGCGGGCCAGTTCTTCGAGAGTTCCAGGGCCACGCTTGGAGAGCTCAGCGACCGGCTGACGCAGATCTACTTCAGCCACTCGGGGGCATCGGGCCCCCAAAGCTGATATCCCGCCGCCATGCCGCGCTACAGCGTCATCCACGAGACCTCCTACACCCACGTCGGTACGGCCAACGCCGCGTGGCAGGCGCTGCACCTGCAGCCGCGCAACGAGGCCGTGCAGCACTGCGAGTCGTTTGAGCTCCAGGTCGCCCCCCACCCGACCGACCTAACCTCGCGCTTCGATTACTTCGGGAACAAGCAGCACATCTTCACCCTGAAGGAGCCCCACCATGAGCTGAACATCACGAGCCGGAGCATCGTGCGGCGCGAGGAGCAGGTGCTGCCGATGGCCGGACTGACGCCGTCGCTCGAAGAGGTGCCGAACCTCGTCGATGCCGCCGTCCTCGAGGAGGATTTCACCCTGCAGCAGTTCCTCCATGCGTCGCCCCTTGTCCCGCTGCTGCGCGAGGGGCGCGCGCTGGCCGACGAGCTCGGCGGCGGCCTCGGGCCCGGGGCACCCGTGATGGACTGGCTCGCCGTCGTCGGGGGCCGCTTCAGCGAGGCCTTCAAGTTCGACCGTGAGGCGACGGGCATCTCGACGCCGCTCACCGAGGTGCTCCAGGAGCGACGCGGCGTGTGCCAGGACTTCGCGCATTTGCTGATCTGCTGCCTTCGCCAGCTGGGGGTCCCGGCGGCCTATGTGAGCGGCTACCTGCTGACGAGGCCGCCGGCCGGCAAGCCGCGCCTCGTCGGCGCCGACGCCTCGCACGCGTGGGTCTCCTGCTTCATTCCCGGCACCGGCTGGGTGGACTACGACCCCACGAACGCGTGCTTCGTGGGGACGGGCCACATCGTGATCGCCCGGGGGCGGGACTTCTACGACGTGAGCCCGGTGAAGGGCCTGTTCAGCGGAGGGGGACGGCACGGCCTCGAGACGGGCGTCACGGTCGAGGAAGCCGACTGAGGAAGAGCCCTAATTGCCCGGCTTGGTCGCTGCAAAGTACTTGTCGGCGAACGCGAGGAAGGCCCGCCAGTCGAGGAGGTCCGTGTGCCCGCCGGCATGCAGCCTGTAGCCGATCTCGCCCGAGGTCAGCCCCTGGTCGGGGGCGGGAAGGTCGGGCGTGCCAAGGTCTCCCTTTCCGAGGATCCGGTACACCGGGCCGGCCGCCACGCAGGCCTTGAATTCCCCGACCGGGTCGGACCAGAGGTCCTGTGTCCCGCCGGTCACAAAGATCGGGCGCGGTGCAACGAGCGCGATCAGCTCATGCTGGTCGACCGGGAGCTGGTCCCAGTGGCCCGCATACTTGAGGAAGTTGCCCGCCATCCAGTGGTACTCGCCCGAGCCGCAGACGTTGTCCACGGACTCGCCCACGTCGTGGCGGTGGAGCTTCGCGCCGCATTCCCCGGAGCAGCTCGAGTAGACGATGGCCCAGCGCGGATCGAGCGCGGCGGCGAGCAGCGCCTCCTTGCCCCACCGCGAATGTCCCTCGATCCCCAGGCGCCTGGAGTCGACATCCTTATCCGTCTCAAAGTAGTCGATCGCGCGGCTCAGGCCCCACGACCAGGCCGCGAGCGCTCCCCAGTCGTCCGGCTTCCTCGGCTTGCCCTGGTTGACAAGGCCGATGATCCCGACGTCCAGGCCGCCCCCGCTATCAGCCTGGATTGAGTAGGTGTCCACGAACGCGTAGCCCCAGCCATGCGCGATGACCTGCTGCAGGGCCGTGGGTCCCTTCGGGGGCGGCCCGAAGCCCTTGCCGCTCGTGCTCCAGCTTGCGACCGCCATCACCGGGACGGGGACCGCCGCCGAAGCCGGGATATAGAGGGCGATATTGATGGCCGGGGTTGCCGCGGGATAACGGGAGTTGTCGATGTGGCCGACGATGTGCTTGAGCGTGGCCTTCCCCTCGAGCACGCCGTTCTCGACGCCGGTCACCTCCCAGGTCACCGCCGGCGTGTTCGCCGGTATCACGCCGTAGATCTCCTCCTGGAAGTCGCGCAGGATCTCGGGCCGGCGCTTGCTCCACCAGGTCTCGGCGTCCCTCACCGGCTCGCCATTCCTCAGCGTGAGCGCGTCTGGAATCGGGAAGCGGTCGGCCTTCGACAGGTCATAGTTCGACCAATTCCCCCAGCCTGAGCGCACGATCGTGTGACCGGGCACGCCGTCGGTCCAATTGCCGGAGTTCGGGACGGGCTGGGTGTTCGCAGGCCTCTTCGGGTCGGCGGTCGGCGGCGGAAGTGCCCCCGGCTCAGCCAGGTGCAGCTGTTCCATCATCAGCTTCTCGTCCGCGGCGGCCAGCGCTCCCAGGCGCCGGCGCTCCTCGGGGGAGGGAAAGGGGCTGGCCGAGGGCGCCGCCGTCTTGGGCGCATCGTCCGCGCGCGCGCCCGGTGAGAGGAGCGCCAGGAAAGCGAGGGCCGCAACGGCCCTCAGCAGGGGTTGATTCTTCATGGGGGCGGAAACCAAGGTTAGGCCCACCCTGACGCAAAAGAAAAGCATTCACTCTGAAACCGGCCGATTGACGCAGGCGACCAACGCTCCCGGCCGCCTTTTCCCGTTGAAGGCCCGCTCGCGCCCGGTTCACCTTCCCCGCGCGGCGCCGCCGCCGTGCCCTGGCAACCCCGACCCATGCGGCCCCCGATACCCGAGACCAACAAGAAGCCCGGAGTCTCGTACGCCTTCACGAACGATGGCGTGGAATTGCCGTTCATCGATGTCACGCATCCTGAATTCCGCGTCGACCTCAGCCCGGCGGCGTTCACGGCCCTGAGGGCGCGCTTCAGCGAGGACACCCGTCGCAGGGCCAAGATGCCGAGATTCCTCCAGAGGCTCATGTTCCGCCACTATGCGCGCAAGTCGGTCCTCTTGCAGGGCATGGTGGGCGCCTCCAACCGATTCCTGAGCGGGATGAGCACCTACCTCATGAAGCTGGGTCCCGCCAACATCGGGGACGGCTACGCGGGCAGGATCGACAAGATCATCGCCGCCTCCTTCCCCGCGATCATCATCCGCCAGCGGATGCAGAACTGCGCCAAGCTGATCGCCTCGAGCGTCGCCGGGGCTCTCTCAGCGAACAGCGAGGTGCCCCTCCACCTCGTGAACATTGCCGGCGGCCCAGCCGCCGACAGCCTCAACGCCCTCCTCATGCTTCGGAAGGAGCACCTTGGGATCCTCGGGGGACGCGGCATCTTTGTCCACGTCCTCGACCTCGAGGCGGATGCCCCGGAGTTCGGACGCCGGGCGCTGGAGAGCCTCCAGGCGCCCGGGGCGCCGCTCAACGGCCTCAAGATCGCCTTTGAGCACACCCCGTTCAACTGGGCGAGCCCTGGGCCGCTGCGCACGCTCATGGAGGCGCTCGGCACCGGCGCCAGCGTTGTCGCCGTCTCCACCGAGGGCGGCTTGTTCGAATACGGCTCGGATGCCGAGGTCCTCGGCAACCTCGGGATCCTCCGGGACCTGGCCCCGCCCGGAACATGCGTCATCGGGAGCGTGACCCGCGACGATGAGGAAACCCGCGTCCTGCACAGCACGAACCGCATTCCCCTGCACCTGCGCGGGATCCCCGTTTTCACGGCGCTCGCGGGCCGCGCGGGCTGGACGCCCGACGCCGTCATCGAGCAGCCCTTCAGCGACCTAGTCCGGCTGACGAGGTCCGCCCGCGGCCCCTCGCAAGACTAGGCCGCCCACGCCTACATCGAGTGGAGCGCGATCCGGTTCCCCTCGGTGTCGAGGATCACCGCCCGGAAGCCGAACGGCCCTATCGATTCCTTCGGCTCGACAATCTTGCCGCCGCTCGGCTCGACGGCCTCAATCGCCTCATCGAGTCTTCCGTGGGCGTTCAGGTAGACCAGGGGGCCGTCGGCGGAGGGTTTCACCTTCTCGCTCAGGTAGAGGCAGCCTGCCGCCTCGCCGTCCTTGTGAGGGAAGCTGCCGATGCACATCCCGGGAATTTCCACCTTTTCGACCTGCGCTCCCAGGATGGCGGAGTAGAAGCTGATCGCACGGTCCAGCTTGAGGACCGGGATGTCGACCCAGACGATATGGTTGGGCATGGCTTTGGGTTTGGGACGATTGCGCGAAATCCACCGTTGGAACCGATCCTCCAAAATGTGGGACGCCGGGACGCGGGGCGCGAGCAAATCGGCGGCTACCTCGCGGTGAAATTGCGGCGTGAGGCCTCCAAACTGTCATTTTCGTTAAAAACATCGTCGATTGTGCCATTTTTTATCCCTGTTTGAGCCGGTAGGATGATCGCGTTGAGGCACCTGGAGCGCGGCCTGACCAAGAAAACCCTCGCCCGCATCCAAGCCCACAGCCCATGCAAAAGATAGTCCCTTTCCTTCCGCCTCCGCTGGATCCCCTTTTCCTGCCGGCGGCCCTCTGGAATCGCGCGTACCAGACCATGGTGTCGAACGACCCCGGGGCCCGCACGATGATCATGGTCCTCGAGCGCCCGGACGGCAGCGCCTCGCGCCACGAGAGCCGCGTGCTCGGCGTCACCCACGCCGAGAGCGGCCTGACGCTCCGCTATGCCGAGCGCTTGCTCAAGTTTCTCCTCTGGCAGAAGGGCGGCTGCAAGGTCAGCATCGCCGGCGCACCCGAGATCGCGGCCCACCTCTCGTTCATCTACAGCCCCAAGGGCGAGCGGGCGTTCGATCACGAGTTCATGGGCGAGAAGGTCTACGGGCAGCCGTTCCTGGTCGGCAATGTCGATGCCGCCGACCTCCCGGAGGAGCGCAACACGAGCCTCCCGATGGGCCGCCATCTCGACGGGTGCAGGATTGGCTTCGACATCGGCGGCAGCGACCGCAAGGCGGCAGCGGTCATCGACGGAAAGGTCGTCTTTTCCGAGGAGGTCCCGTGGGACCCGTATTTCCAGAAGGATCCGAACTACCACATCGAGGGGATCAACGACTCGCTCAAGAGGGCCGCGGCCCACCTGCCCCGCGTCGACGCCATAGGCGGCAGCGCGGCCGGCATCTACGTGAACAACGAGGTGAGGGTGGCCTCCCTATTCCGCGGCATCCCGCCGGCAGTCTTCGAGACCGACATCCGCAGGCTGTTCTTCAAGCTCCAGGCGCGCTGGGGCGGCGTGCCCTTCGAGGTCGCCAACGACGGCGAGGTCGCGGCCCTTGCCGGGTCCATGTCCCTCGGCGACAACGCGGTCCTCGGGATATCGATGGGCACGAGCCAGGCGGGCGGCTACGTCCGCCCCGGCGGAGAGATCACGCAGTGGCTCAATGAGCTGGCCTTCGCCCCGGTCGACTACCGCAAGGGCGCCCCAAGCGACGAATGGTCCGGGGACTCGGGCTGCGGCGTCCAGTACTTCTCCCAGCAGGCCGTCTCGCGCCTCGCCGACAAGGCGGGATTCGGCTTCCCCCACACGATGCCGGCCCCCGAGCGCCTTGTCGCCGTGCAGCAGGCCATGGCCTCGGGCGACGCCCGCGCGTCGCAGGTCTACGACTCCCTGGGATCCTACCTTGGGTATTCGATCGGACATTACGCCGATTTCTACCCGCTGAAGCACGTCCTCGTCATGGGGCGCGTGACATCGGGCCCCGGGGGCGAGCGCATCATCCGTCGCGCGCGCGACGTCCTGGCCTCCGAGTTCCCCGCCGCTGCGTCCCGCACCCGGGTATTGATGCCCGACGAGAAGGACAAGCGGCACGGCCAGGCGATCGCCGCCGCGAGCCTTCCCTCGATTCGGGTAACTGCAGGCTCGCACAGCGCGCTCACCGATTCAAAATAGGTACCGGTGAATTTCTCCAACCCAGGCGCCGACATCTTTGTCCCGGACGACGCGCTGACAGCCGAGCAGGCCCTGAGGCGGGTGACCCACCTGTGCATCGGCGCCCACCAGGACGACATCGAGATCATGGCCCAGTCGGGCATCAGCGACTGCCTCGGGATGCCTGGCAAGGCGTTCGGCGGCGTCGTGGTCACGAACGGGGCCGGTTCCCCGAGGACGGGCACCTTCGCCTCGTACACGGACATCCAGATGCAGGCCATCCGCCGCGAGGAGCAGCGGGAGGCCGCGCGCCTCGGGCACTACGCGATCCAGCTCCAGCTCGCCCACCCCAGCGCGGATATCAAGAAGCCCCGGCATCCCGGCGTCGCCGCCGACCTCCTCAGCATTTTCTCCGGATGCAGGCCGGATGTCGTTTTCCTCCACAATCCCGCGGACAAGCACGACACCCACATTGCCGTGCTGCTGCGCTGCCTCGAGGCCATCCGCGCCCTGCCGCCCGAGAGGCGCCCGGCCCGGGTGCTCGGCTGCGAGGTCTGGCGGGACCTGGACTGGCTTCCCGACTCGGAGAAGGTCGCCCTCGACTCGGGCCGGCACCCCGAGCTCGCGCGCAAGCTGCTGGCGGTCTTCGACTCGCAGGTCAGCGGCGGCAAGCGCTACGACATCGCGGCGATCGGCCGGCGGTCGGCGAACGCCACGTTCCACACCTCGCACGCCACGGACTCCGTGGCGGGCATCACGTGGGCCATCGACCTGACGCCCGCCACCGGGGAGGGCGGGCCGACCATCTCGGAGCTGACCGGTTCGTTGATCGAGCGCTTCGGCGCGGACGTGGCGAAGCGCCTCGGCGCCTTCGCCTGATCAGCCCGCGGCCTTCCGGGCGCGGTCCCCGTGGCGGTACGCCATCGGCGAGACGCCATAAGCCGTGTGGAACGCCCGGCTGAAGCTGTAGATCGACGTGAAGCTGCAGAGCTCGGCGATCTCCGTGACCCGCCGCTGGCTCAGCCTCAGGAGTCCGCACGCCTTCTCAAGCCTGAGGCGCCTCAAGTGCCGGCCCAGGCTCACGCCGCACGAGGCGCGAAACCGCGCCCGCAGGTGGCTTGAGCTGATGCCGAGGGAGCGCGCGATCTCCTTCACGCTGAGCGGGTCCTCGTTGCTCTGGGCGATCTGGTTGACCTGCATGATGAGTCCGGGAGCCGCGGGGGGCTTGTGATGGCGCCGCAGGATCGGCTCGGCCTGGCGGATACGCTGCAGGAGCACCGAGAGGAGCAGGCTCGTGAGGTCGCCCTCGCCGCGCGTGAGGTACGCCTCCACCAGCTCGGCGCAGGTCTGGCGCACGACCTGGGTCAGCACGAACGGCCTGAACCGGAGCGCCTGGAGCGGGACCGCGTCGATCATGTCGAACGTGATGAAGAGCCAGCGCAGGTCCTCTCGCTCCGGCTGGATGTAGTCGTGGAACTGGAATGGCAGCACGAGCAGTCCCTCGTCGGCATTCAGGCGGATGGCCCGGTCGTCGACGGCGACCGTCACCCCTGTCTCCAGGGCGAGGATGAGCACAAAGCGGTGGTGCAGCGCGCGCCCGCGCTGCGGCCTGTTGAGGTCGGTGGCCGAGCGCCTGCAAAAGCAGATGATGTTGTCGGGAAGCGCGAGGGGCGCCGCCCGCTTTCCGTGCAGCGGCCGCAGCGGGGATGGCAGAAGCGCGGCGAGTTTCTCGAGCGAAAGGATGCGGGCGTTTGCCGATTCTGACATTTTTGTTAAAAACATCGTCATTTATGCCATTTTTTAACGGCCACGCCAGCGTTATCATGGGCGCGCTAAAACAAACCGCCACATTCGTTCACCCCGGCAATGTCTGGCACCTCCATATTGAACCCGAATTTCTCAGCGCGCGTGCTTGCCACGGTCGCGGCCCCGGTAAGGGCCCGACCGAGCCGCCGCGCCGCCGGGGGAGCCCGCCGCTGCACCAGCGGAACCACCGACTGAACCTCCTTCGACAGCGTTAGGGGCGACAGCCGCGGGACCCACAAGCCGTCCCGGTCCGAGCCGCGCCAGCAATAGCACTTCAACCAACTTCAGACAGCCAACCCGGCTACCTGAGCCTCTCCTGTATTGTGTCCAAATTGTTACAACTATTACCACCATGAGTACACCTGACCCACGCGACCAGAAGACCGACCGCGGTTATTCCGGTCTCCTCAACACGCTCCTCAGATCGGCGGCGTGTTCGATCCTCGCCCTCGGAATGACGGGCGCCGCCTTCGCGCAGACTGCGGCAACAACGACCACGACCACAACGACGACCACCACACCGGCATCCGGCGACGACACCGTCAGCATGGGCGAATTCGTCGTGAATGGCTACGCGAGCAGCCTTGCCTCCTCCCTCGAGGCCAAGCGCTCCTCCGAGGACAACGTCGAGGTCATCACGGCCGAGGACGTCGGCAAGTTCCCCGACACGAACCTCGCCGAGTCCCTCTCCCACCTGCCCGGCGTCTCGGTCGACTATCTCTTCGGGGAAGGCGAGCGCGTCAGCATAGAGGGCACGGACCCGAACCTGAACCGCGTCCTCCTGAACGGCGAGCCCGTCTCGTCCGCCGATTGGTACGTCCTCGACAACCAGAGCCGGCAGTTCAACTACCTGCTCCTGAGCCCCGATCTGGTCAGCCAGGCCGAGGTCTTCAAGACCTGGGAGCCCAAGCTCCTTGAGGGCAGCCTCGGCGCCACCGTCATGGTCGACACGCGCAACCCGCTCAACATGGCGCCCATGGTCTTCACGGGCACGGTCACGGACGACTACAACGACCGGAACAAGAAGAACGAGGGCAGCGTCACCGCGATGTTCAGCTGGCACAACCCCTCCGACACCTTCGGCATCATGGTCGGTGGCGAGGACAACCGCGACTACCTGCGCCGTGACGGCGTTGAGTCGCTCTCCGAGCAGAACAACACCAACCTTGGCGTCGGGGGCCCGCTTCCGGGCCAGCCGGCGGGTCCCTGGGACACGGCCGAGGTCGTCAACACGGCGGAGTTCCTGCAGCTGCGCCACCACCAGGGCGGAAATTTCGCGATCGACTTCAAGCCGACCGACAGGCTCACGCTCGAGGCCACCGGTCTCTACGTGAAGCAGACGATGAACAACGTGAACTTTTCGTACTACATCTACCCGGGCGATAACTGGTCCGGCCTGCCCAACATCACGAATGCCACTGTCACGAACGGCGTGCTGAGCAACTACACGATCAACAGCGCCCCGCTCGTCATCGACGCTTTCAACCGCGCCGCCCAGATCATCACGCAGGACTACAACCTGAAGGCCACCTACAAGGGTGACGACTTCGACCTCGTCACCAACGCCGGCGGCACGCGCGCCACGGGCGGCACGCAGCACCAGTTCTTCGCCGAGTACTTCGTATTCGCGAACGCCAACATCTCGGAGAGCAAGAACTCGTCCTCGTTCGCGGTCACCGGCGTCCCCGGACCCGACCCGTCCGCCACGAGCCTGAACAGCGGCGCTGACTTCAGCGCCGCCGGCGAGCCAAGCTTCGACTACGGCAACATCGCCAGCAACCCCGAGGTTGACGACGAGAAGTGGGTGCAGATGGACCTCACGGTTCCCTTGAAGGGCGCCCTGAAGAACTTCCAGGCCGGCATGCGCATCAGCGACCACAAGGCCGGCGAGACGGGATCGGTCGTCAGCGTCCCCGGTGCGGACGAGGTCACGACGCCACTCTCGGCGATCGGCGTCTCCAACGCCCCCTCGAACTACCTGTCGGGCCTCCCGGACATCACGTCCTCGATGTCCCAGCACGTCCTGACGAACTCCTACGGCTCGGTCGCCAACTTCATTGGCAACCTGCCTGAGGGCAACGGCCAGACGCTGCTCCAGTACTTCAACTCTACGCCCCCGCAGGACGGCGCCGTCTTCACCGCCACGCCGACCTTCACGGTCGACGAGCGCATCACGGCGGCCTACTTCGAGAGCAGCTTCAGCGACGGCCCCCTCAGCGGCAACTTCGGCACCCGCCTGGTCGAGACGACCACGACAAGCGGAAGCTACAACCTGAGCACGCCGACGCCGACGTTCCAGTCGACCACGGACACGTACGACAATTTCCTGCCCGCGGTTAACCTGAACTACGACCTCGCCAAGGACCAGATCCTGCGCCTGGGAGTCTCGGAGGTCATCGCCCGCCCGAATACGGCGGCCGAGGCCGACTGGGTGGAGCTCTACGACACGACGCTCGCGGGCGTCGGCGGCAACACGGGCCTCAAGCCGGACGAGTCGACCAACATCGACTTCGCCTACGAGAACTACTTCGCGAAGAATTCCTACGTCGCCGTGGACCTCTTCTACAAGGACATCTCGAACTACATCATCAACGCGGCGGACCCCGAGCAGTGGACGGATTACTCGCTCACCGGCCATCCGACCGAGACGTACGAGATCACGAGGCCTACCAACGGCGGCGCGGCCACTTCAGAGGGTGCCACGGCGTCCTACCAGCAGGCCCTCCCGATGGGCTTTGGGATCCAGGCCAACTACACGCTCATGCACACCTCGAGCGCCAGCGGCCCGCTGCCCTTCTCGTCGAAGAATCAGTTCAACATCAGCCCGTTCTATGAGAACAAGTGGTTCACGCTCCGCGCGACCTACGCGTGGCGCGATGACTACGAGTCGAGCTCGTTCAACGGCCAGAGCGCCGTCTGGACGGCGCCCTACGGCAGGCTGAACCTGAACGCCTCGATCAACGTCACGAAGAACATCTCGATTCTTCTGAGCGCCACGAACCTCACGGACGCAACCTACCACCAGTACTTCCTCAACAACGGCGCAGGATCAATCCTCGCCGACGAGTACAAGGATGGTCGCGGATACTCCGCCGCGGTCCACTGGAGCTTCTAAGCATTACCCCGGGCCCGTAGATCCCGGGGTTTGGGGACGGCAGTGATAGGCCCGGACGCTTCGGCGTCCGGGCCTTTTTTTTCCGAAGAATGTGGATACCCGCCGGAGCGCCCGGCAGTCTGGCACGGCTACCCCACCATGAAGGCGATCCTGGGCATTTCCGGCTACTACCACGACTCGGCGGCCGCGCTGGTCGTCGACGGGGTGATCGTCGCCGCGGCCCAGGAGGAGCGGTTCACCCGGATCAAGCACGACAGCAGCTTCCCCAGGAACGCGGTCGCCTACTGCCTGCGCGAGGCGGGACTCCAACCCAGGGACCTGGCCCATGTCGTGTTCTATGAGAAGCCGTTCCTGAAGTTTGAGCGCCTGCTGGAGACGCACATGGGGGTCGCCCCGAGGGGATTCCGCACGTTCTGCATGGCGATGCCGCTATGGATCCACGAGAAGCTGCGGCTCTCCGCCGAGATGAGCCGCGGCCTCGACGGCCGCTACCCTGGCCGCTTCGTCTACACGGAGCATCACGAGGCGCATGCCGCGAGCGCGTTCTACCCGTCGCCCTTTGACGAGGCCGCCATCCTTACGATGGACGGTGTCGGCGAATGGGCTACGGCGAGCATCGGCCATGGCCGGGGCAGCCGGATCACGCTCAGCCACGAGATGCGCTTCCCCCACTCCCTCGGGCTCCTCTACTCGGCGTTCACCTATTTCTGCGGCTTCAGGGTCAACAGCGGCGAGTACAAGCTCATGGGCCTGGCCCCGTTCGGGGAGCCCCTCCACGCCGACCTGATCATGGAGAAGCTGATGGACCTCAAAGAGGACGGCTCATTCAGGCTCGATCTCGACTACTTCAATTACTGCGGCGGTCTGACGATGACCTCGCGCCGCTTTGACGCCCTGTTTGGCGGCCCCCCGCGAAGCCCGGAATCCCGGATCACGGCGAGAGAGTGCGACCTGGCCGCCTCGATCCAGAGGGTCACGGAGGTCGTCATGCTGCGCATGGCGGCCCACGCGCACAAGCTCACGGGCTCCAGGAACCTGTGCCTCGCGGGCGGCGTGGCCCTGAACTGCGTCGGGAACGGGCGATTGGTGCGCGAGTCGGCCTTTGACCATATCTGGGTGCAGCCGGCCTCGGGTGACGCGGGCGGGGCGCTGGGCTCCGCGCTCTTCGTGTGGCACCAGCTCCTCGAGAATGAACGCGTGCCGAAGAAGCCCGACGGCCAGCGTGGCTCACTCCTGGGTCCCGCGTATGCCGAAGCCGAGACCTGGGCCGCGCTCACTTCGGCCGGAGGCGTCTTCAGTCACCATGCCGGCGGCGAAGGCCTCTGCACTGCCGTCGCCAGGATGGCCGCCGATGGGAAGGTCATAGGTTGGATGCAGGGGCGGATGGAATTCGGCCCGCGGGCGCTCGGGGCCCGCAGCATCCTCGGCGACGCCCGGAATCCGCAAATGCAGAGTATCATGAACCTGAAGATCAAGTTCCGGGAGTCCTTCAGGCCCTTTGCCCCGATCGTCCTCGCCGGGCGCGCCCACGAGTATTTCGACATGAAGCCGGGGGAGGACAGCCCCTACATGCTGGTCGTCGCGGCCGTCAGGGGGGCCCGGCACTCGCCCCCAGGGACGGCGACCGGCCTCGACCGGATCCGGGAGGTGCGGTCGACGGTCCCCGCGATCACCCACGTCGACGGCTCGGCGCGTGTCCAGACGGTGGACCGGGAACGCAACCCGCGGCTCTGCGACCTGCTCGAGGCCTTCGACGAGGCCACAGGCTGCCCGGTGATGATCAACACGAGCTTCAATGTCCGCGGCGAGCCCCTCGTCTGCACGCCGCAGGAGGCCTACCGCTGCTTCATGGCGACGGACATCGACGTCCTGGTGATCGATGACTTTGTGCTCCTGAAGGAGGAGCAGCCGGCCTCGGCGCGACCCGACCGCGAGGCCTACCTGGCCAAGTTCGGAAATGACTGACGCCCCTTCGATGTCCCTGATCCGCATATCGAGGAACCCCACGGTCCGCCAGCTGCTTGTCTTTGCGGCGACGTGGGCGCTTTTCTTCGGAGCCGTGGGCCTGGCGGCCTGGAGACATGGGCGCGACCTCCGCGCCGAGGTAGCCTGGGGGCTGGCTGTCGTCGTTCCCCTTGCGGGGTTGGCGAGCCGGCGGTTGCTGGAGCTGGCCTACGTCGGGCTGAGCTACGCCACCTACCCCATCGGCGTCGCCGTGTCCCACATCGTCCTCGCCCTGGTTTACTACCTTGCCCTGACGCCGATCGGGCTGACAATGCGGCTGCTCCGGCGCGATCCCCTCGAGCGAAAATTCGACCCGACGGCGCGCAGCTACTGGATACCCAGAAACACGACCAAGCCCGTGGAAAGCTACTTCAGGCAGGACTAAGAAATGCCAGAACCCGAAAAGAAAACGTTCGAGAGCGAGGCCCAGGCGAAGAGGCGCGGTCCCGTCGCGGAGTTCCTCAGCTTCCTCATCCACAACAAAAAGTGGTGGCTGACGCCCGTGATCGTGGTGCTCCTGCTGGTCGGGGTCCTCGCGGTGCTCGGGGGCACCGGCGTGGCGCCCTTCATCTACTCGCTCTTCTAGCGCGGAGCCGCGCTAGCGTGGGAGCCCGGTCTCGCGCCGCATGCGGCCGACGAGGCCATCGATGGAGTCCGTGACGGACGGATTCCCCTCGTTTTCAGAGAGCCTCCTCGCGCGGCCGAGGCGTAGCATCATCTCATAGGGACGGCCCATCTTGTAGAGCTTCAGTGCAAGCGTGAGCTCGAACGTCGCCGTCACGGGGCCGCTTTGCTCCGCCGCAAGCATCCGGCGCACCGCGCCCTCCTCGTCCCCCTTCGCCTCGCTGGCCTTCACGGCGCGCAGGCTGTTGGCCTGGTTCCTCGGCTGCGCGTCCGCGAATTCCAGGCTCGCTGCCGCGGCCTCCTCCAGCCTGCCACCCTCGCTGAAGATGCCAACGAGCGACTCGAGCGCGTCCTCGTTCGAGGGGTCCAGCGCGAGGATCTTCCTCAAGTCGGCCTCGGCGTCCTTGTCGTCGCCCGAGGCGCGCAGGAGGCCCGCCCGAAGGACCCGCAGCCGATTGTCATGCGGGCGCGCGATGATCTCCTGTTCGAGGAACCTCAATCCCTCGCCATAGCGCTTCGTCCGCGTCCAATAGTCGGACAGCAGGGGTGCCAGCAGGTCGAGGTCGGCACCGGAATGGGAGGCGACCTCGAGGACCTTCCACGCCTCGTCGAATCGCCCCAGCCTCATGAGGACGCTCGCCTCGTCCGCGGACAGCGCGAAGTCCCGGGGAAGAAGCTCCTCGGCACGACGCGACAGGGCGAGCGCGTCGTCGAGCCTGCCCTCGTCAAGGCGGATGCCCTCGAGGATCCCGTCGAGGGTCGGATTGCCGGGGTCGGCGGCCGCTGCCGCAGTCGCCACCGTCTCGGCTGCGGAGAGCACTGCCGGGTCCCCTGCATCGCGGGTCGCCGATGCGATGTCGCGCGCCATGCGGGCCTCGTCGTCAACGTGCGTCAGCTGGTTCGTAAATGGGGGCTTCCTGGTCAGCACGTCGATCCGCAGGAGCATGGGGAGGCGCTCATGCGGGGTGTAGGCGAGCGCCGCCGCGCAACCCGCCGAGTCGAGGCCGCGCGCCTCCCCCGTCTTCCCATACAGCGCCGTGCCGCAGGAGTCCGCCACCAGGCGCGCGAGCCGGAAATTTCCCTCCCAGTCGAAATGCACGTGCTCAAAGAGCAGCTGTCGCCCGCTTGGTTCCGCCGTGGATGAGGCATCGGATCCCAGGGCCTCCGCGGAATCCAGCAGCACGGACCGCCCCAGCGTCTCCCGGGCGACATCGCGTATCGCCTGGTCGATCCTCGGATCGGGCCTGAACCGGAGGGCGTCCCAACGGAGCGCCTCCACAAAATGGCCCCGGGCCGAGGTGATGTCGCCCGCCTCCATGTCCAGCCGGCCAAGCATGAAGGAGGTGTCGGCGTACTGCGGATCGAGGCGGAGCGCCTCGACGAGGCGCTCCCGCGCATAAGGCGCGTCGCCGATTGTCCACGCGAGCCGTCCCGAGTCGTAGGCCTTCTGCCACGCCCCGAGGTCCTCCGACGACAGGCCCTGGAGATGCATCGAGAGGAAGGGGGCGCAGTCCTTGAGGTTGCCCACTACGGTGCAGAGCACCACCTTGGCCCCCGCCCCCGACGCCGCGGCCACGATGCCGCGCAGGTTCGAGGCAAAGTTGGCGTAGACCTTCTCGAGCCGCGGGTCGTCGCCCCGCACGGCGTTGTCGACGAACATCGACATGCCACCCCACTCCGCGGGTTTCGCCGCGCGGTGCGCCAAGCCCGCGGCAAGCGCACCGAGCAGCTGCCCGGTGCGCGTCGACCGCACAAGGACGCTCGCGCGGATCACCCAGAGCGGCGGCATCTGGGAAAGGTAGGCGCAGCCCGGCCCGTAGGGGCCCACGACCTCGTTGTTGCCCACGTAGACGACAAACAGGTCCGGCTCGTAGCGGGCCATCTCCCGAGCGATCTGGTACACCACGTTGGAATTGATGGCGACGATGCCGGTGTTGATGACCTCGAACGCGCTGCCTGGGAAGCGCGCGCGCAGCTGGGCGCGCAGCTGCGGGGCGAAGGCGAAGCTGGGAACGGGAATGCCCTGAGCCGCGGATTCCCCGAGGACGACGATCCGGACCGTGCCCGCGGGCTTGTGGGCAGCGATGCGGAAGCTCAGCGGGCGCAGGTCGAAGTTGCCCGGGAGAAACAGGCTTGCGAATTCCGGGTTCGAGCGCAGGTAACCCGGCTTCTCGTCGGGAATGAGAAAGCTCGTCGGGCGCCCGTAGCCGAAGAGCCGCAAACTTCCCTCGAGGCCAAGAAGGAGCGCGAGCGGGATCCCGACCGCAACGAGCAGCCTGTAGAGCCACACCCGGCGCCCATAGGGCGCCGCGGGCTGAGTCGGCTTTGGCGTGGGCGCGGGCATGGGGGCGGGTGGGTCCGGATTCAGGGCCGCGCCTTGAGCTGCGCCAGCGCGCGGCGCGCCCGCGGGAAGTCGGGCCGAATCCGGAGCGCCTCCTCAAGCTCGCCGATCGCCTCGCGCCTCCTGCCGCCTGCCATGGCGTAACTCACGCCGAGGGCAAAGTGGGCCTCGGCGAAGTCCGGCCGCAGGCGCACGGCGGCCTCGAATTCCCCGATCGCCTCGGGCAGGCCCGCGCGGGAGCCGGCGAGGATCAGCCCCAGGCTGAAATGGGCTATGGGGTTGGACGGATCGATCCTAAGGGAGGCCCGGTACTCGTCCGCGGCCTCGGCCTTGCGGCCGGGGATCTTGACGAGCGCGTTGGCGAGGTTGTCGTGGATCTCCGCGTTGGCCGGATCGAGCCTCAGCGCCAAGCCCAGCTGCTCGATCGCCTCGTCCGCGTGGCCGGGAATCCTCGAAAGGACGACGCCGAGGTTGCTGTGGGCCTCCGCGTTGTCCGGATCCAGGCGCAGCGCGGTGCGGTACTCGCCGATCGCCTCGGACTCGCGCCCGGGCAGGCGCACGAGGGCGTTACCCAGGTAGTAATGGTAGTCGGCGAAATTCGGGTCCAGACGAACGGCCTCGGCGAATTCCGCCGCGGCCTCCGGCGCGGTGGAGGGATCTCGCATCAGGAAGGACCCCAGGTTGCTGTGGGCCGCGTCATAGGAAGGATTGAGCCGGATCGCCGCGCGGAAGTGCCCGGGCGCCTCCGCTAGCCGATCGGGGATGTCCTCGAGCGCCACGCCCAGGTTGTTCTCGGCCTCCGCGTAGGCCGGGTTGGCGCGCAGCGCCGCCTCAAACTCGGATACCGCCTCAGGGGCGCCCCCGGGCCGCTTCAGGAGCGCGCTCCCCAGATTGTTGTGGGCTTCCCAATGGTCGGGCTTGATGCCCAGCGTGGCCCGGTATTCGGCAATGGCCTCGTCCGCCGTGGACGCGCTCTTGCCGAGGATGACGGCCAGGTTGTAGTGCATCAGCCACGCGGACGGGTTCACGGCGATCGTCGAGCGGTAGAGGGTCTCCGAGTCGCGGTAGATCCGCGCCTGCCTCCAGCTGAGAAACCCGAGCGCGGCTGGGATGGCGAGCAGCAGACAGGCGCGGCCCGCCGCGCCCAGGCCCGTTCGGCTTACGGCCCACCAGATCCCCCATCCCAGCGGCAAGATGAGCCCGATGCTGGCGAGATACTGGAAGTGGTCTGCGACAAAGGAGAACTTGAACGGGTAGACGTTCACGAAACCCAGCGCCGGGAAGAGCGTGCCGATGAAGAATAGAATTGAGGCCATGAGCCACCGGCGCCTCCCGCGGTGCACCCAAGCCGCGACGAGCGCCGCCAGAACGCCGACCGGGTAGACCCATTGGGCGAGGCTCCCCGAATCCAGGGTCCACCGCGGATAGATGAACATCAGGCCCGAGGGCCAGACCACCTTTCCCGCGTAGAACGAGACCACCCTGCCGGCAAGGAGCAGGCGCTGGACGATGGTGAACGAGAAATCCGATCCGGTGGCGCCGATGTACTTCACCTCGGTCCACGCGGTGAAGAGCCCGCTGCAGGCCGCGATCGCGAACCACGGGAGCAGCGGGGAGACATCGGCTTTCCATTCCAGCCGCCCCCGCCTCCACCAGAAAAGGACGAGGAGCGCGGCGGGAAGCGTCGCCGTGACCGTCTTCGTGAGGAGCGCGAGGACAAAGAGCGCGAGCGCCCAGGAATACAGGCCACGCCGGCGGGACGCGTCAAAGTTCAGGTACAGGAGCGCCGAGGCCACGTAGAAGACGGCGGACAGCGTGTTCTTCTGCTCGGAAATCCACGCCACCGACTCGACGCATACGGGATGCAGGGCAAAGAGGAGTGCGGGGAGCCTCGGTGCCGGAAAGGAGATCATCCGGAGCCCGACGTACAGGAGCCAGGCAGCCGCGGCGTGTTCCGCCACGTTGGCCAGGTGGTAGCCCAGGACGGCGCCCCCCCAGAGGAGGTGCTCAACCCAGAACACCGAGTGCAGGAAGGGGTAGTACTGCTGCGTGGCGCCGGGATCGAACCAGATCCTCCAGAGGCCGTGCAGCGAGCGAAGCGAGAGCTTCGTCACATGGGCGTCGTCATCCCAGAGGAGCCCCCCCGAAAGCGCCGGCAGGTAGGCGGCGAGGACGGCCCCGAGGATCAGGCAAGCCGACCAGGCCGCCTCGGTGTCCGCCCAAGCGGGCTTCGCCGGCCGGTTAGCTGGGGAGGACTCCACGGAAACATTCTCGAATCATCCGGGAAATGGGGTCAAGAGCTCGCTCGGCGAGCCCCCCGCCGGGCCCGGTTTCCCCTCGGGGGCGGGCCGGAGAGTGGCAACGATGTTAAAAACATAGTCATTTCTGCCATTTTTTAACGGAGCCGATGCGAATACCATGGGTGCGCCAGTGAAAATCGGAGCGAATCATACCCAATGACCGGACCGTCGGCAGCCCCCAGCAGATTCGAGCATGTCCCGCTCGCCGTGTTCCCGGGAAGCAAGGAGGCGTCGCGGGCGGTCGCGCGCGACATCGCGTCCCTGATCCGCGCACGGCAGGCCGAGAAGCGGACGGCGGTCCTCGGGCTCGCCACGGGCTCCACGCCCCTGGGCCTCTACGCCGAGCTCGTGCGCATGCACCGCGAGGAGGGCCTGAGCTTCGGGAACGTCATCACGTTCAACCTCGACGAGTACTACCCCATCCAGCCGAATAACCCGAGGAGCTACAGGCACTTCATGGAGGGCCACCTCTTCAGCCACCTGGACATCCCGGCCGGCAACACCCATGTGCCGGACGGCACCGTGCCGGCAGAGTCGCTCGACGCAGCGTGCCGCGAGTACGAGGAGCGCATCCAGGCGGCGGGCGGCATCGACTTCCAGGTCCTCGGCATCGGCCGCACGGGCCACATCGGCTTCAACGAGCCCGGCAGCGCTCGGCGTTCGCGCACGAGGGTCGTGACGCTTGACTCGCTCACCCGGCGCGACGCCGCCGGAGACTTTGGCGGCGAGGAGAACACGCCGCGCCGCGCCATCACGATGGGAGTGCGCACGATCATGGAGGCCCGCCGGGTCGTCCTGATGGCCTGGGGCCAGCACAAGGCGGAGATCCTCCGCGCGGCGGCCGAGGGCCCCGTCACGCCCCAGATCACGGCCTCGTTCCTGCAGGAACACGACCAGGTCCAGTTTGTGATCGACGAGGCCGCCGCCGGGGCGCTCACGCGCTTCCGCACGCCGTGGCTCCTCGGTGCGCTGGGGGACCTCGGCCTTGAGTGGAACCCGCCCATGGTCCGGCGCGCGATCATCTGGCTCTCCCAGCTCCGCAGGAAGGCGATCCTCAAGCTCACCGACGACGACTACAACGAGGCCGGCCTCCAGGACCTGCTCCGCATCCAGGGTTCCGCCTACGAGGTGAACCTCGCGGGGTTCTACCAGCTTCAGCACACCATCACGGGCTGGCCCGGCGGCCGCGACCCGGCCCGGACAAGGCCCGGCGACGCCCCGGCGCGCCCGCTGCGCGCCCCGTCGGCGGGCGTTTTCCCCAAGAGGATCCTCGTTCTTTCGCCGCACCCGGACGACGACGTGATCGGCATGGGGGGCACCCTCTGCAGGCTCGTCGAGCACGGCCACGAGGTGCACGTCGCCTACCAGGTCTCGGGGGCCAACTCCGTCTCGGACGAGGCGCTGGCCCGCGCTCTGCGGTTTGTCGGCGACTCCGGCCTCGGCGATCCCTCGGCCCTGGAGCGCCTGCACGAGCTCTGCGCCGCGCAGGAGTCCAAGGGCTCGCTCCCCGACAATGCGGAGACCCAGCGCTGGAAGGGGCTTGTCCGGCGCCAGGAGGCGCTCGCGGCGGCCCGCGTCTGCGGCGTGCCCTCAGGCAGGCTCCACTTCCTCGACCTTCCCTTCTACAAGACGAGCCCCGGCAAGCGGCGCCAGCTCGAGGAGGGGGACCGGTCCGTGATGCGCCAGCTCCTCTCCCGCGTCAGACCGCACCTCATCTTTGCGGCGGGCGACCTGGACGACCCGCACGGCACCCACCGCCTCTGCCTCCACGCCCTGCGGGACGCACTGGGCAACCTCACAAGGGATCCGTGGGTGCGCGAGAGCGAGCTCTGGCTCTACCGCGGCGCCTGGTCGGAGTGGTCCGCTGATGAGATCGACATGGCCGTCCCGCTGAGCCCGCAGGAGGTCCTTCGCCGGCGCCGCGCGATCTTCTGCCATGAGACGCAGAAGGACATGGCGCTCTTCTTGGGTGACGACAGGCGCGAGTTCTGGCAAAGGTCTGAGGACCGCAGCAGGCGGCTTGCAGAAACTTACAACGCGCTTGGCCTCGCCGAATACGAGGCGATCGAAGCTTTCAAACGATATGCCCCGGAGGAATTCCTTAGCGACCTGCCTTTGTAGCGTCGCCGTGGGATGGTGCGCGGCGGCGGGAGCCGCACCCCTTCCCCTTGACGTGATGCCGGCGCCCGCGGAGGCGGCCGTCACGGGAGCCAGGGTCGCCGCGGGCGACCGCCTCGAGGTCTCCACGACGCGGACGAACGCCCGCCTCGCGGGGGCCCTCAGGCGGGCCCAGGACCGCTGGCAGGCGCGCACGCAGGGCTGCGGCCCAGCCAGGTTCACGCTGGTCGTCGACTGCGCCGGCTTCAGCCCCGACATACCGACGGCGACCGAGGACGAGTCGTACACGCTGGACGTCGGAAACGGCCGGGCCGTGCTCAAGGCGGTCACCGACCTCGGCGCCCTGCACGGAATGGAGACGCTCCTGCAGATGCTCCACGTGGACAAGGCCGGCGCGTGGCTGCCGGCCGCCTCGATCCACGACCGCCCGCGGTTCCCCTGGCGCGGCCTCATGATAGACGTCGCCCGGCGCTGGCAGCCCGTCGGCGTCATCGAGCGCAACCTCGACGCGATGGCCGTCGTGAAGCTGAACGTGCTTCACCTGCACCTGACCGATGACCAGGGCTTCCGGGTCGAGAGCCTCACCCACCCCGAGCTCCAGGGTAAGGGCTCCGACGGGAAGTTCTTCAGGCAGGACGAGATCCGCGCCCTCGTCGCCTATGCCGCCGCGCGCGGCATCCGCGTCGTGCCCGAGTTCGACATCCCCGGACACGCCACGAGCTGGGTCGTGTCCCATCCCGAGATCGCCAGCCTGCCCGGCCCCTACGGGATCGAGCGCCAGTGGGGCGTCTTCAACCCGGTCCTCGACCCGACAAACGAGGCGACCTACGCGCTGCTGGCCGACTTCCTCGGGGAGATGGCGTCCCTGTTCCCGGACACGTTCATGCACATCGGCGGGGACGAGAACAACGGCGTCCAGTGGAACGCGAATCCCCGGATCCAAGCCTACATCAAGGACCACGGGCTCGCGGGAAACCCTGGCCTCCACGCGATGTTCAACCAGCGGATCGACCGGATCCTCGCGATGCACGGCAAGCGGCTCGTCGGATGGGACGAGATCCTCAATCCGGAACTCCCCAGGGATTGCGTGATCGACTCCTGGCGCGGCACGGAGGCCCTCGGCCAGACGGCCCGGGCGGGCCTCGACTGCCTCCTGTCGAACGGCTTTTACATCGACCTCTGCTACAGCGCGGCGGACCACTACGCGACGGAGCCGTTCCCGGACGATTCTACGCTCACCCCCGCCGAGCGCGCGCACGTCCTGGGCGGCGAGGCGACAATGTGGGCCGAGTGGGTCACGCCCGAGACCATCGACTCCCGCATCTGGCCGCGCACCGCGGCGATTGCCGAGCGCCTGTGGTCGCCGCGGGAGGTCAGGGACGTGCCGGAAATGTACCGCAGGCTCCCGATCGTGGGCGAGCGCCTGTCCGAGGCGGGCTCCCTCCACCTGAAGAACCGGGACGTCATGATGCGCCACCTGGTGGGAGAGAATCTCTCCAATCCCGATTTTGACTCCCTGAGGCAGGTGATGGCGCTCCTCGAGCCCGTGAAGCACTACAAGCGCGGAGGCCAGCAAGTCTGGGCCAACCAGCTCATCCCGCTGGTCGGACTCGCCGACGCCATTCCCCCGGAGAGCGCGGCGGCGCGGGACTTTTCGGGACGCGTCTTCGGGGTCCTTTTCGACGGGCCGGGCTTCGACGCAGACAAGCTCGCGGCCCTGAAGGATGAGATGGCGGCCTGGAGCTCCTCGTCCTCGAAGGTGGTCGCCGTGATCGCGCCCGTATTCCCGGCGGTGCGCGAGGCGATCGCGCCGTCCCAGGCGCTCATTGCGGCCTGCGCGGTCGGCCAGGAGGCCGCGGCATCCCTGTCGAAGGGCGTGCCCCTGGCAGACGGCCGCCTGGCGGCGGACTTGGCGGTCCTCGACAACGCTGCCGCCCCCAATGAATCCGCCACCGAGCTTCCCGTGCTCAAGCCGATCCGCCTGATGGTCGCGGCGGCTGCCAGGCAGGCGAGCCGCGCGGGATCTGCCCCAGGAGCCTGGCACGACCTGGTCGTGGCCACTGCCCACCCCGCCGCCGCCGAATCCGACTAATCACCCCAAAGCCCCAGCCATGTCCCTCGCCACCGACACGAAGCTCTACAACCGATTCCTCCTCCTGGTCGCCGGGCTCGGGGGACTCCTCTACGGCGTCGATGTCGGGATCATCGCCGGGGCTCTGCCCTACCTGCAGGCGACCTCCCATCTCAATGCGGGGCAGCTGTCCTTCATCGTGGCCGCGGTGCTCCTGGGGAGCGTCATCTCCACGCTGTTTGCGGGCGTGCTCGCGGACTGGATGGGCCGCAAGTGGCTCATGGCGGCCAGTGGCATCCTCTTCGTGGCGAGCATCCCGGTCATCGCCCTTTCGAATGGCTACGGATTCCTCGTCTTCGGGCGCCTCCTGCAGGGCGTGAGCGCGGGGCTGATCGGCGTCGTCGTGCCGCTCTATCTCGCCGAGTGCCTGGGTGCATCCAGCCGCGGCAAGGGCACGGGCATCTTCCAGTGGCTGCTGACGCTCGGCATCGTGGTCGCCGCCTTCATCGGGATCTATTTCAGCATACGCGTCGCGGCCGTCGAGAAGCTCGGCGATCCCGCGAGGCTCTTCGCGTTCAAGGACACGGCCTGGAGGAGCATCTTCTGGGTGTCGCTGCCCCCGGGGGTCCTGTTCGTGCTCGGCAGCTTCATCGTCGCCGAGTCGCCCCGCTGGCTGCACCGCAGAGGCCGCATCGGCGACGCTCGGGCGGCACTGCTGCGGTCCCGCTCCGCGGCGGAGGCCGACGTCGAGATGGCCGAGATGGGCCGGGTCGTCGAGGCCGAGAGGGCGAAGCAGGTGCAGTCGGGCGGCGCAAGGGAGCCGCTCCTGCGACGCAAGTACGTCATCCCCTTCGTCCTCGCCTGCATCATCCTCGCCTGCAACCAGGCGACGGGCATCAACTCGATCATCGGATACAACACCAACATCCTGCTGCAGGCGGGATTGTCGGATGTCCAGGCGCACTGGGGCTACGTCATCCTGACATCCGTCAACTTCCTGCTGACGATCGTCGGCGTGATGCTGGTGGACCGCCGCGGCAGGAAGTTCCTCCTGTCGGTGGGCAGCGCCGGGATCATCGTCACGCTGGTCGCGGTGGGGCTTACCTTTCGCTCGACCGAGAAGCTGCGCGTGGACTGCAGGGACGCCGTGCAGGCTTCCGTGTCCCCAGACCAGACGCTGTCGCTCGCCTTCAACGGCGCCGCCTCAGACCGCCTTGTCGGGACTGCGGGCGCAGCGGGGGCGATGCTCGCGGGCCGTCCCACCACGCTGATCGTGATCTACTCGTACGGCGACTTCCGGGCCGCGACGAACGTGGCGCGTTCCGACGACGCCGCGGCCGCGGTCGGGATCGACCGCGACGGCTGCGTGCCCGCCAACAAGGTGATCGCGTTCTTCTCAAACCCGTTTGCAAGCCTGGACGCGGCCCGCGTCGCCCCGCTCAGGATCGAGAACGCCCTCATCACGCCCGTGCCGAGCGAGGCCAACGGATGGCTGACCGCGGCCTTCACCTTCGCCTTCATCGCGTTCTTTGCCGCGGGCCCGGGCGTCTGCGTCTGGCTGGCCCTGTCCGAGCTCATGCCGACGCGCATCCGCTCCAACGGCATGAGCATCGCGCTCCTCGTGAACCAGGCCGTGTCGACGACCATCGCGGCGACGTTCCTGCCGACGGTGGGCCGATACGGGTATTCGACGGTGTTCTTCGCGTTCGCGGGTTGCACGGTGGTCTACTTCGTCACGGCGGCCTTCTTCCTGCCCGAGACCAAGGGCAAGACCCTCGAGGAGATCGAGGAGCACTTCGAGGGCGCGTAGCGCTTTTTTGTGGATCGCCGCCGCGGGGTGGCGATGATGGCCGCCATGGGAACCCCTAGGCACGCTCCCGCGCGACGCGGGATCTCCCCGCTCCTCAGGGCTTCCGCCGCATTCCTCCTCTCCACACTCCCCATGGCCGCAAGCATAACGAAGACCGCATTCGGATCCGTGCCCGACGGGACCGCCGTCGAGCTCTACACCCTGACCAACGCCAAGGGCTCGGTCTGCAAGATCATGACCTACGGCGCCGTGGTCACCGAGCTGCACGTGCCCGACCGGGCGGGCAAGCTCGGTGACGTCGTCCTCGGCTTCGACAACCTGCCGCAGTACCTCAAGGAAAGCCCGTGCTTCGGCGCCATCGTGGGCCGGTTCGCGAACCGCATCGCGAAGGGCCGTTTCACGATCGACGGCAGGACCTACACCCTCGCGATCAACAACGGGCCGAACACGCTGCACGGCGGGATCATCGGCTTCGACAAGGTGGTGTGGAAGGCGCAGGCCGCCGAGACCCCGACGGGACCCTGCGTCGTCCTCACGCACCTCAGCCCCGACGGCGACGAGGGATTCCCCGGGAACCTCAGGGTCCGGGTGACCTACACGCTCACCCATGGCGACGACCTGCGGATCGAGTACGAGGCGACGACCGACAAGGCCACGACCGTCAACCTGACGAACCACAGTTATTTCAATCTGGCCTGCAGCGGAGACGTCATGGCCCAGGTCTGCCGAATCAACGCCAGCCGGTACACGCCCGTCGACGCGGGCCTGATCCCCACCGGCGTCATCGCGGACGTCGCGGGCGGCCCGCTGGACTTCACCCAGGCCAAGCCGATCGGACGCGACATGGGTCGGATTGCCGAGAAGACGAACGGCTACGACCACAACTTCGTGATCGATGGCGGCGGCAAGTCCCTCGTCCTTGCGGCGCGCGTCGACGACCCGGCGAGCGGCCGCTCCGTTGAGGTCATCACCGACCAGCCAGGGGTGCAGCTTTACACCAGCAACGGGTTCCACGGTGCCCTCGTCGGCAAGTACGGGCAAGCCTACCCCCTCCACGCCGCCTTTTGCCTCGAGACCCAGCACTACCCGGACTCGATCAACAAGCCGAACTTCCCGTCGACGCTCCTGCGCCCTGGCGAAACGTTCCGGAGCACGACCATCTACCGGTTCTCGGCGAAGTAAGCCCGACTCAGGCGCCGGAGATCCAGAGCCAGCAGGACAGCGGCGGCATGTCGAGGGTGGACTCCACCCTGCGCGTGGCGCCCCGGCCGCTCGCGGCCAAGAAGCGGTCCTGGTCGGCGATCTGCCTCCAGCCGCCGATGCCCGCGACGTCGGCGATGTTGAGCACGGCATCGTCGGTCGTGGGATTCACGGCGTAGAGCAGGCGCTCGTGGCCCTTCGACTGGTCGGCGTTGACAAGGACCGCGAGCGGCGCGCCACCGCTGTTGAAGAACCGGAAGTAGGTCTCCGAGGGCCTGCTGAAATGCCGCAGCAGCCTGCCGCGGCCCCCGCGCCTGAAGGCGATCCAGTCGGCAAAATAGGCGTGCGAGGAAAGGTTTCGGAACATGCGCTTGTAATCGAGCGCGTTGATGTCGCCCCGAAGGTAGGTGTTGCCCAGGCCGCCCTTGGAGCGCAGGAAATCCTGTCCAGCGGCCAGCATCGGGATCCCTATCGACATGAACAGGATGGACGCCATCAGGTGCGTGCGGCGCACGTCGTTGCCCGTCGGGTTGGCGCCATTGAAGCCCTGGTTCTCCGTGATCGAGTCGATCCATGTCCTGTCGTCATGGGACTCGGTGTAGTTCACGGTCTGCGCCGGCCACTTGGCGAAATACCAGGGGGATCCCCTGAGGTAGTATTCGAGCCGCTCCGCGGCGCCGGATCCGCGGACGTAGTCCTTCAGGAAATTCCTGAACCCGTCATTCCATGAGGCCCAGCCTGTGTCCCTCAGGGCTCCGGCGATGTGGCCCCGGAAGCTCCAGGGCTCGGCGATGAGGATGACACTCGGCTTCACTTTCTTCAGCGCGGCCTCGATGTCCTTGAGGACATCGACACCCAGGAGCTCCGCCAGGTCGAAGCGGAAGCCGTCGACGCCGTAGGCCTCGATCAGGTGGATGCAGCTGTCGATGATCAGGCGCTTCGCCATCGCCGTGCCGGCGCGCAGGTCGTTGCCGCACCCGCTCCAGTTCGCCAGGTTCCCGGCAGGGTCCTGCTCGAAGTAATAGAGGCGGTCGATCGACATGAGGTGCGCAGGCTCCCCCACGTGGTTGTAGACGACGTCGAGGATGACGGCGATGCCCCGCTCGTGGAAGGCCTTCACGAGGTGCTGCAGCTCCTTCACACCCGACGCCTCCGTCGGGGCGAGCGAGTAGCTGCTCTCCGGGGCGAAATAGGCGTTGGTCATGTAGCCCCAGTGGTATTCCTCGGTCGTCTTGTTATCGAATTCCTGGATGGGCTGGAGCTCGACGCAGTTGATCCCGAGGTGATGCAGGTAGAAGTCCGGGCTCTCCACCCACTTCAGCAGCCCGGTGAAGCCCAGCCTCTCCGCGGCCGTCGCGCTCACCGGGGCGTTGGCGGCGAGGTCGCGCACGTGGGCCTCGGCGATCACGAGGTCCTGCCACGCCGGCGTGCGAAACTCGGTGTCGCCCCTGCCCACCCACGCGGGGTCGAGCACGATACCCGGCCCGAGGCGGTCGACCGCCGCCAGGGCGTACGGATCGAGCACGTCGGTCCGCACGCCGTACTTCCCCGCCGGGCCCGCGAAGCCCTCAATGGAGTACCAGTAAAACCAGCCGTGCAGGTTGCGGTCGAGCTCGACCTCCCACGCGCCCGCGGCGCCGTGGCTGTCCATGCGCCTGGCGAGCGGGAAGGCGCCCGCCCCCTTGCGGTCGGCCAGGTCGTGGCAGGCGTGGAGCGTGACGGACTCGGCCCGCGGTGCAAAGATCCTGAATGTCGTCCCATGCCGCGAGACGATTGCGCCCATCTGCAGGTCGGTCCCGAGGTCGAAGAAGAAGTCACCCGGGACGAGGGTCACCGCCGGAACCGAGGAATTGATCCCGGCCGCCACGGTCCAGTCGCCGGCCAGGTCCACCGCGGCGGACAGCTCGAACCTCCAGAGGTGCGCGCCGCTCCTGAGCGGGTCGACGAAGCGGTTGACGACACCGGTGTCCTCGCGGAGGCAGTTCGGGGCGTTGTCATTCGGCAGGAGCCACTGGTTGTCGCCCGTGACGAACTTGAAGGGCACGTCCCCGCCGGTCAGCACATGCTCGGCTGGCCCGCACCACAGGAAGAGCTTCTCGCCATCGACCTCGTCGATCTTGAGGCGCCACGCCTCGTTGCCCACGGCCGCCTGCCATCCGTTGAACGGGCCGGAGACGTACACCTGCCCATGCTCCGGGTCGACGCCGCCGGAGGTCTTGAACGGGAGCGCGAAGCAGATCGTCGCGTGGTCCCTCATGAAATAGCGGTAGGTCTTCACCGCCGCCAGGTCGGGCGCCCTGGTGAAGGAGGACACCTCGATCGCCCCGGACAGGGCGATGGCCGGGGGCGTGGGCAGGTCCCAGTCCCGGTCAAACTCGACGATACCGGTGGACAACGAATCAAGCCAGGCGCGGACCGTGCGTGGGGGGGGTTGGGGCATGCGGGGGCTTCTGAGCAGCAATCGTACCGGGGTCGGCGCGCACTCCGCAAGCGCGCGCGGGAGAATTGCTGCGGAAAAATCCGGACGACAAGGCGGGGTCCCTGTGCTAGTATGGGGGACCCAACCGAACGACGCCCATGAGACTGAACCCCGCCACCATGTATTCCCGCTTCGCCGCAAGCGACCCGGCATGGGACGGCCGGTTCTTCACGGGGGTCGTGACGACCGGGATCTATTGCCTGCCGTCCTGCAAGGCGAGGAAGCCCAAGCGGGAGAACGTCCAATTCTTCCCCAGCTGCGACGCCGCGCGCGCCTCAGGCTTTCGCGCCTGCCTCAAGTGCCATCCCGACGACTATGCGCGCGGCGCCGACCCGGTCCTCGAATCCATCGAGGCCCTGGTGGCCGAGATGAGGGCCGATCCGGCCCGGTTTTCCAATGCCCGGGCCGTGGTCAAACGGTCGGGCTATGGCACGACGCGGTGCTTCGAGCTCTTCCGCCAGCATTTCCACGCCACGCCGGCGGACCTGCTCCTCGCGGCGAAGATTGAGGCCGCGCGCCGGCTCCTCGCCTCCGGCGAGGAGGCGCTCGCGGATGTCGCGGCCGCATCCGGCTTTGAGTCGCTGTCGGTCTTCCATGAGCATTTCAGGGAGCTAAACGGGATGACCCCCGCGGACTACAGGCGTCTCGGGAGCCTGGGATCATTCGCCGTGGCGCTCCCGGACGGTTATCCCCTGGCCCGGCTCCTCAGATCGCTCGGCCGCGACCCCAACAGCGTGACGGAGCGCCTCGTGGGGACGACCTACGAGACGTCCGCCGATCTCTCCGGCACGCCCGGGACCATGACGCTCCGGCTCTCGCAGGACGTCGCCATCGTCAGCGTGGAGGTCGAGGGCGGGACCCAGGGGGCGCACCGCTACGCCGCCCACAGGATTGTCGCCAGTATGCTTGGCCTCGACCAGGACGCAGCCGGGTTTTCACGGTTGGCGCGCCGCCTCGGCGTCGGCCGCCTGGTTGCGGGACGCCAGGGCCTGCGTCTGATCCGGACCCCAGGCGTGTGGGACGGCATCCTGTGGTCGATCATCGGCCAGCAGATCAACCTGCCCTTCGCCTGCATCCTCAAGCGGCGCCTGATCGAGAACACGGGCACCCGGCTGAAGAGCGGCCTGTACGCGCTTCCCAAGCCCGAGGCCGTCGCCGGCCTCGAGGCGGCCGCCATGCGCCCCTGGCAATATTCCCGGCAGAAGGCGGAATACCTGATAGGGGCCGCACGCCTTGTCGCCGCGTCGAAACTCGACCTCGGGGCCCTTCCCCTCATGTCCGCCACGCGGGCGGAGAGGACGCTCCTCGCCGTCCGGGGCCTCGGCCCCTGGTCCGTCAACTATGTGATGATGCGCTCGCTCGGCTTCGCGGACTGCGTGCCGTTTGGCGACACGGGGGTCACCAGCGGCCTGAAGAAGCTCTTCAAGCTCGAGGAGAGGCCCGATATCGACGGGACCCGCAGGCTGATGTCCATATTTTCTCCGCACCGAAGCCTCGCCACTGCGCACCTGTGGCAGATCAACCAACCCGAACCGTGAATACCCAGGAAACCCTTTATTATTCGACCTTCCAGACGCCAGCCGGCCCGTTCTCCATCGCCGTGGATGGGAAGGGCTCCATCGTCGCCACCGCGTTCGGGGGCAGGGAGACCCTCGGGACCCGCGTGAAGGGCGCGGCCCTCGTCGAGGACGGGACGCGGACCTCGGAGGCGCGCATCCAGGTCCTCGCCTGGTTCAAGGGCAACCGGCGCGACTTCTCGCTCGAGCTTTCGCCCTCGGGATCGCCCTTCCAAAGGAAGGTGTGGGCCGCGCTCGGCCGCATCCCCTACGGCGAGAAACGGACCTACGGCGAGATCGCCCGGGCCCTCGGCAGCTCGCCGCGCGCCGTCGGGCGTGCGAACGCCACCAATCCGATCTGCCTCATCGTGCCCTGCCACCGCGTCATCGGGGCCGACGGGTCGCTCACCGGCTACGCCTTCGGCGAGCGGACCAAGCAGAGGCTCCTCGAGTTCGAGGCGGCGTGACTCAATGGGCCTCGGCCCGGCGCACCGCGGCGACGAGGGCAACGAGCTTCGCGTGGTCTTTTTTGCCCGGGGCCGACTCGACGCCGCTGTTGACGTCGATGAACCGCGCGCCGGTGCCCGCGAGCGCGTCGCCCACGTTCTCGGGGCTGAGGCCGCCCGACAGGATCCATGTCTTGCCGGGATGGGCGTCGCGGTGCCGCGCAAATTTCGGCCAGTCACCGGTGCGTCCCGTGCCGCCAAAAAGGTTCGGGTCGAAGGTGTCGAAAAGGAAGGTGCCGCCCAGGCCCATCAAGGCCCCGGGGAAGTCCACCCCCGGAGGAAGCTTCGGTGCCAGCCAGAGATTGCCCTCGCCCACGGCCGACGCCCATGACTCCACGGTCGACAGCGGGAGGTCATGCCTGAAATGCACCTGGAAGAGCCCGAAGCCGCCGTCGCGCATGGCGAGGAGATCCCTCGCCTCGGGCTCCACGGTAACCGCCACCCGCCGGCTTCTCGGCAGGCTTCCCGCCATAGCCTCGACCTGCGCCAGGGAGACATGGCGCGGGGACTGCGGATAAAAATTGAATCCAAGGTAGTCCGCGCCGAGCGACTCGGAGAACGCCGCGTCCGCGAGCGAGGTGAGCCCACAGACCTTGAGCTGGATTCCGTCGATCATGGGACCAAGCCTAGCGGAACGCGTTCACCGCTTCCACCACTGAAGTCACCTGCTCGTCCGTGAGCTCGGGGAAGAGCGGCAGGCTGACACAGGTCGAGGCCACGCGCTCGGAAACCGGGAATGACCCGGCGCCACGGCCGAGAGGGGCGTAGCACTCCTGCAGGTGGAGCGGCACGGGGTAGATGAGGTCGGTCCCGATGCCCGCCGCCGCCAGGTGCTCGCGAAGCGCATCCCTGCGGGGATGGGTGATCGTAAACTGGTGGTACACGGATTCGCCGTAGGCGGGAGTCGACGGAAGCACCGCATCCTTCAGGCGGATTCCGTCGAGGTAGGCCCGGGCGATCGCACGCCGCCTCGCCGTCCACGCTGCAAGGTGCGGCAGCTTCACGTTGAGCAGCGCCCCCTGGAACCCATCCATCCGAAAATTGCCGCCCACGATCTTGTGGTGATAGCGCTTCTCCATCCCGTGGACGCGGATGAGCGTGGCCGTGTCCGCCACGTCCTTGCGGCGCGAGACAAAGGCGCCGCCCTCGCCGCAGCCTCCCAGATTCTTCGTGGGATAAAAGCTGAAAGTGCCACAGTCGCCCAGAAGCCCTACAGGCGTCCCCTTGTAGCGGGCCCCGACCGCCTGCGCACAGTCCTCGATCACAAACAGGTTGTGGCGCCTGGCCACCGCCATGATCTCGTCCATCCGCGCGGGAAGCCCAAAGAGGTGGACCACGACCACGCCCCGGGTCCGCGGCGTGAGGGCGGCCTCAAGGGCCGCCGGGTCGATGTTGTACGTGCCCGCCTCGATGTCGGCGAACACCGGCGTCGCCCCGGCATAGGTGATGCCCCACGCCGAGCCGATGAACGTGAAGGGCGGCAGGATCACCTCGTCGCCGGGCCCGAAGCCCGCCGCCATACAGGCGACATGGATCGGCGACGTGCCGCTGTTCATCCCCAGGGCGGAGGGATATCCGAGCACCGAGGCGAAGCTCCTCTCAAAGTCGTCCACGTCCTTCCCGAGGCAGAACCGGGTGGCGTCATAGGTCGCCGCGAGGGCGGCCAGCGCCTCGGCGCGGACTGCGCGGTGCTGCAGCGACAGGTCGAGGAAGGGGACCTTCATGCGAGCGCACGGATCAGCTCGGCCACGAGCTCGGCGATCCCGGGGGTCTTCGCCTCAAAGTCGACGCGAAGGCCGACCTTGCGCATGGTCTCGCTGGTCTGCGGGCCGATGCTGCCGTAGAGGGGCTGCTTGCCGCCGGGACCCACCTTCACGACGTCGCCCTGGTCGACGAAGGACTGCGCCGAGGACGAGCTCGCAAAGAGCACGGCGTCCGCGCCGAGCCTCCTGAATTCCGCGGCGGCGGGCTCCGCCTTCAGGTCGACCGCCTCCGTCTTGTAGACCTGGAGGACGTCGACGATGGCGCGCGCCTCCTCGAGCTTCGTCACGATGACGTCGCGGTTCAGGTTTCCGGTGACGACGAGGACCTTGGCGCTGTCCATGCTCCCCGTGTCGATCATCTCGCCGGCGAGCGCCTCGGCCGTGGCCTTGGCCGGGAGGACCTCGACCTTCAGGTGAAACTCGGCGACGGCCTTGGCCGTGGCCTCGCCGACGCAGGCGATGCGCATGAGCCCGAGGGCCCGGATGTCGTCAAACAGCCTCAGGAACTCGGAGAAGAAATTGTGGACGCCGTTCGCACTCGTGAACACGAGCCAGTCGTAGGAGCCGAGCTCCAGCATGACGTCGGCGAGCGCCTGCTTGGAGATTTCCTTGGAGATGCGGATGACCGGAAGCTCCACGACCTCCGCCCCGAACGCGGCGAGCTTGGACGCCATGTCGGAGGCCTGGGCGCGCGTCCTCGTGACGACGATCCTTTTTCCCGTCAGGGGGAGTATCTTGGGTTCGGGCATTGGGATTAGGTCTTGGCCAGGCCGAGCCCGCCGAGGATCCGCCTGGCGGTGGCCACGGGCGACGCGAAGTCGTCCCTGGTCAGCGGAACGGTCCTCAGCCCGACGTCCTCATGGAAGAAATAGAGTGTGTCGCTTGTCGCGTAGGCGCCGAGCGCCGTGTGGCAACCGCCCCCAAGCGCGGCCTGGATGGCCCGCTCCAGCGCCAGGCCCCGGGCCGTGGCCGCGTCGAGGGCGCTTGTGAAGCGGGCCTCGTCGCCCGCGCGGCACTGGACGGCGATAGCCCCCTGCCCCACCGCGGGAACCATGCTCTCGACGCCGATCGGATGAAAGTCTACGCCGGGCCATGCGCCGATGCCGAGGCGCTTCAGGCCCGCGGCGGCGAGGATCGTCCCGTCGGCAATGTGCTGCTCGCCGACCTTGCGCAGGCGCGTGTCCACGTTGCCGCGGATCTCGCAGAACTCGAGGTTCACAAAGAGCATCGCGGCCTGGTGGCGCCTTCGGGGGCTGCCCGTGGCGATCTTGACGGGCGTCTCGATGCCGGAGCGCAGGACAAGCGTGTCGCGCGGGTCGTCCCGGGGAAGGTAGCCCGCGACGGCCAGGCCCGCGACCATCTCGCCGGGCAGGTCCTTGGCGCTGTGGACGGCCAGGTCCGCATCGTTGCGCAGGAGCGCCGCCTCGAGCTCGAGGGTGAAGAGCCCCTTTCCGCCCTTCTCCTCCAGCGACCACTCGGCCTGCCGGTCGCCGGTCGTGACGACCTTCAGGAGCTCGCACTCGGCGCCCAGGCGCTCATGCAGGTGGTCCGCGACGAGCTGCGCCTGCGCAAGCGCGAGCGGGCTCTTGCGGGTGGCAAGGACGAGTTTCATTCCCATTCTCGGGCTCCCGTCCCTCGCAGGGGACCGGGAGGTCAGTAGGCTGCCTGGACGCCCTTCAGGTTCTTCTTGGACATCCAGGGCATCAGGCCGCGCAGGTAGGTCCCGGTCTTCTCGATCTTGTGGCCGGCTCCCTTCTTGAGGAGGCGGTTGTACTTCTTCAGGCCGCCCTTGTATTCCGCGACCCACTGCCGCGTGAACTTGCCGGACTGGATCTCGCCGAGGATCTTCTTCATCTCGCGCTTGGTCGCCTTGTTGATGATGCGCGGCCCGCGCGTGATGTCGCCGTACTTGGCGGTCTCGGAGATCGAGAAGCGCATGCCCGCGATGCCGCTCTCATACATGAGGTCGCAGATGAGCTTCAGCTCGTGGAGGCACTCGAAGTAGGCCATCTCGGGCTGGTAGCCCGCCTCGACCAGGGTCTCAAAGCCGGCCTGGACGAGCGCGCTCGCCCCGCCGCAGAGGACGGCCTGCTCGCCGAAGAGGTCCGTCTCGGCCTCCTCCTTGAATGTCGTCTGGAGGACGCCGGCGCGCGTGGAGCCGATGCCCTTGGCCCAGGCGAGCGCGGTCTTCTTGGCCTTGCGCGAGCGGTCCTGGAAGACGGCGACCAGCGCCGGCATGCCCTTGCCCTCGACATAGAGCCTGCGGACCATGTGGCCTGGTCCCTTCGGGGCGACCATGATCACGTCGATGTCCTTGTGGGGCTTGATGAGCCCGAAGTGGATCGAGAGGCCGTGGCTGAAGATGAGGGTTTTGCCCTTCGCGAGGTGGGGCAGGACGTCGCTCTTGTAGACGGAGGCCTGCTTCATGTCGGGCAGGCCGACCATGATGACGTCCGCGCGCTTCACCGCCTCGGCGGTGTCATAGACCTTGAAGCCGTGCTGCTTGGCGACGGCCCGGGACTTGGAGCCCGGGTAAAGGCCGATGATGACGTTGCAGCCGCTGTCCTTGAGATTCAGCGCATGGGCGTGGCCCTGCGAACCGTAGCCGAGAACGGCGAGCGTCTTTTTCTTGAAGGCGCCGAGGTCGGCGTCCTTGTCGGTGTAAACTTTGGCGGGCATGGTTGGATTAAAATTGTTCCCCGGTCAGCGGGTGAGCGCAAGCTGGCCGGTGCGGGCTATCTCGATGATCCCGAAGGGCTCCAGGAGCCCGAGGAAGGCAGCCACCTTGTCCTCGTCGCCGGTCAGCTCAATGATGAGGTTGTCCTGGGTCAGGTTGGCGATCTTGCCGCGGAAGATCTCCTTGATCTGGAGGATCTCGGGGCGGCTCTTGGCGTCCGCCCTCACCTTGACGAGCACGAGCTCGCGGGCGATCGGGTGCCCGTCCTTGAAATCCATCACCTCCACGACGTTAACCAACTTCCGGAGCTGCTTGGTGCACAGGTCCAGGGCGGCGTCGTCGCCCTTGAGGACCATCGTGATCCGCGACAGGGACGCATCGTGCGTCGGGGCGACGTTCAGGGAGTCGATGTTGAAGCCCCGGCCAGAGATCATGCCGGCGACGCGGGCGAGCACCCCGAATTTGTTCTCAACGAGGACTGAGATCGTGTGTCGCATGATGGTGGTTGTGGGCGTTGCGCCGGAGGGAAAACCCAGTGGACGGCGGGTCGAAAAACCAACCAACACTGACCCCAAAAGGGAAGCATAAACGGAAGGCGCGGGAGGGGTTGCCAAACAGCGCCGACCCATGAATCGTTGGCCCCTCATGCCATTCCCCCGCATGTCCGCCCCGCTACAGGCATTCACAGGGCCGTGCGCGGCCGCGATTGGCCTCGTCGCCATGGGTCTCCACGCCGGCCCCATTGACCAGGTCACGCTCGGCGCCCCATCCGGGCCCCGGATCCAGGTCGAGGCCGTTGAGCCCCACATCGCGCGCATCTGGATCAAGGAGTCGGGACCGTTCACACGGCAGCCCTCGCTCGCGATGGAGACGGCGCCCGACACGCATTCGGGGCTCAAGGAGAACGCCTCGGCCGACCAGACGGTGGTCGATACTGGCGCGCTGAGGATAACGATCGACGCGGCGGCGATGACCTTCGGCGTCAGCGAGGACGACGGCGGGGCTGACCTCCTCTCCCATGCGCATGTGGTCCCGGGCGCCGATGGTGCGTGGACGCTCACCGAGACGCTGGCTCCCGCCGAGCACCTGATGGGCCTCGGCCAGGACAACCACAACAACGGGCGGCTCGACCGCCGCGGCGTCGTGCGCGAGCTCTGGGAGGGCCAGCAGATCAACTCGGGCAATGTGACGGCGGAATATCCCGTTCCCCTGCTCCTGAGCACCGGCCGGGGGGGCCATGCCTACGGCGTCTTCTTCGACAACATCCACCGCCTTAGATTCGACCTCGGCCACACCGACGCCAACACGCTCCGGGTCGACGCCGACGGCGGCGAGATCGACCTCTACGTGATCGACGGGCCCCACCTGGCGGACGTCATCGAGCGCTACACGAGCCTGACCGGGCGCCCGTCCCTTCCCCCCCTCTGGGCCCTCGGCTACTGGCAGAGCAAGTGCACGTACTACGACTGGACCGCGCTCGACGAGGCCTACAACCAGCTGAATGCGCGCGGATTCCCCGTCGACGTCATGGTGATCGACGCCGACTGGCCCGAGAACGTGCAGGACTACACGTGGGCCAAGCGCTGGATCGACACGGCGGGCGGCCTCACGCCTGCCGAGAAGATCGCGGACTACGCCAAGAAGGGCGTGAAGATCGTGATGTCCCAATCCGGGCCGATGATCCGGCCGACGTCGCCCAACTACGCCGACGGCTGGGCGAAGGGCATGTTCGCGACCGACGGCAAGGGGAACCCGATCCAGGCCGGGTACTACGGCGGCATGCTGCTTGATTTCACGAATCCGAAGCTAAACGACTGGCTCTGGCCGCAGACGCGCAAGCGCGACGAGGACGGGATCGCGGGCTGGTGGCTGGACCTCGACGAGCCCGAGGGCGAGCCGGCGCAGACCCACTATTACGCGGGACGCCCGCCGGAGATCCACAATGAGTTCGCGCTCCTGTGCACGATGAGCTTCGAGGGCGTGCAGCTGGCCGTGTACCCGGACCAGCGCCCGTTCATCCTCTCCCGCGCGGGCTCGGCCGGCTTCCAGCGCCACCACGCGGCTGTGTGGACCGGCGACATCTTCAGCGACTACGCCACCTACCGGGCGCACCCGCCAGAGATGCTCAATTCCAGCCTGTCCGGTCTCATCTACTGGGCCTGTGACACCGGTGGGTTCCTCGAGGGCTACTACAAGGGCGACATGCTCGGCGCGCACGCGAACCTCTACCAGAGGTGGATGCAGTTCGCGGCGTTCGCCCCCATCACGCGGGCGCACAAGGCGGGCGGCGCGCCCGAGCCCTATGCGTTCGGCCTGGCGACCGAGCAGGACACGAAGCACTACCTGCAGCAGCGATACCGGCTGATGCCCTACATCTACACGCACGCGTGGATCGCCAGCAAGACGGGCCTGCCGATCGTCCGGGCCATGGCGCTCGAGTTCCCCGACGACGAGGCCTCGGCCTCGGTTCCCGGAGACCAGTACATGTTCGGCAGCGATCTGCTCGTGGCGCCCGTCCTCTATGAGGGGCAGTCCAACCGGAAGGTGTACTTCCCGCCGGGGACGTGGGTCGACTGGGACTACGGCTACGATTATGCGGGCGGGCGCGAATGGGTCGTGGCCGCGCCGCAGAACCGGATCCCCGTAGCCGTGCGCGCAGGGGCCATCATCCCCATGGCTCCCGACATGAGGAACACGTCGGAAAAGCCCTGGGATCCCCTGACCGTGGAGGTTTTCCCGTCCGGCACGTCCGAGTTCACGCTGTACCACGACGACGGCCGCTCGTTCGCCTATGAATCCGGCGATTTCACGCTGACCAGGTTCCAGAGCATTGAGTCAGGAAGCACGGTGCGGTTCACCCTCGACGAGTCCAACAAGCGCTACACGCCGACGCAGTACGTGGCGCGGTTCCACCTGCGCCAGAGCCCGGTCTCCGTCGCCATTGACGGCTTCGACGTGAAGGGGACGTGGACCTGGGACGCCGAGGCGCGGGTCCTCTCCGTCCCGTTCGCCGACAGGGCGGCGACGAGCCATGAGCTCGAGGTGAAGCTCGACGGCGTCGCGCTCGCTGCGCGCATCGCACCCACCCTCGTGGCCGAGGTCATCGATCCCAAGGGCGAGGCCGCGGGCTCGGGCGGCAAGCCGATCCCCCACTTCTTCCCCGCCCCCGCGCTCCCCGCGATCGTCAAGGCGAGCAACTACGACAATGGCGGCGAGGGCGTCGCGTTTCATGTGACGCGTCCGCTTCCCGCGACGACCGTCTACCGCGCGGACGACATCGGGCTCGTGGCCACCTCCGACGCCGGCGGCGGTTACTCGCTCCCTGGCCTCAAGGCCGGCGAATGGGTGCGCTATTCCATAGATGCCGGCAGCGGCGGCTACTTCGACCTCTCGATCCGGGCGGCCAGCGCCCTGGGGGGCGGAAAGATCAAGTTCGTGGCGCTCGACCAGACTCTGGCCGACGTCGATGTGCCCTCGACGGGGGGCGACGATGTTTTCACCGACATCAGGGTGCCCGGGATCTACCTGAACCCCGGCGTGCTGAGCTTGCTGGTCTACGTGGAGGCCCCCGGGCTTGCTCTGAACACGCTCTCATTCACGGTCGCGCAGAAACACCCGTCCGTCCTTCCCGCAGCCCTCGCGTTCCGGAGCGGGGTCGCGGGCGTGGGCGGCCTGGGCTCGCCCGGTGCTCCCCTTGGATACGTGTTCAACCTCGGCCGCAAGGGAAGCAGCCTCCTCTTCGGGGTCGATGCCGGCAACGGCGGCCCGATGAACCTGCGCCTCCATTATCAAAACGGGCGCAAGATGACGGTCGCCCTGGCCATCACCGTGGGGACGACGTCGCCGGTCGACCTTCCAATGCCGGACACGAGCAACGCGTGGAAGAACCTCGACGTGCCCGTGGTGCTCACCCCGGGCGCGAACCGGATCCTCATCGAAGGCAAGCAGGACGACTGGAGCTCGATCCAGATCGACACGATCGAGGTCGTGCCGCGCTAACGAGAGCGGAACGAGGCTTTCCTACTGCTCTTCATAGACTTCCGCGAGCGCCACACCCGTCGTATTGTTCACACCGGAGATCTGCGCGGTGTAGGCCCCGGGACCCAGGTTGACGATCTGCGCGCAATCCGCGCTCCCGCTGGCGAAGGCAAAAGTGGGTATCCCCGCCGCCGCAGCGGCGAGCTGCGCCGCGTTTGTCGCGCTACCCCAGCCGGTGTTTGAGGCAATCACGTTTGAACCGCTCAGGACCTCGAGGCTGGGCTGCGCCAGGACTCCGGATACCGAAAACTGCGCGAGGCTCGGTCCGTCGGCGCGGATAAGGAGCTGCTCTGTCCCCGTTCCGGAAATGACAAAACCCGGTATGATGATGTTGGCGCCCGTGCCCACCTGGGCTCGCGTCGAGATGTTCGTCAGCCTGCTGTTGCCCGTGTAGGAGACTTCATAGACCTCTGCCAGGGCGACGCCCGTCGTGCTATTCAACCCTGAAACCTGGACGGTGTAGGCACCCGCGGGGAGCGTAATGAGGAGCGCGCTGTCGGCGCTTCCCTGGTCCAGCGCAAAGGTCGGGATGGACGCGGCAAGACTGGCCAGCTGCGACGCATTCGTGGAATTTCCCCACCCCGTGTTGCTGGCGAGCATGTTTCCCTTTGAGTCGTAGACGCCGAGTACCGGCTGCGCCAGCACCCCGCTGACCTGGAATTTCGTCAGGGCCGGACCGTCGGCGCGAATGAGCAATGTCTCCGTGCCACTTCCGCCTATCACGAAACCGGGAATCAATATGTTACCTCCCGTGCCCACTTGCGCGCGGGTGGAGATATTGGTGAGCCTGGCCGTCACCTGGGCCGCGGTCACCGTAAGCGTGCCGAGATTGTAGGAGAAGGCGCCGAGCTGCGCGTTTGTAATGATGCACGTGTAGGTCCCGCTGTCTTGCGCACTCGCGCTGTCGATGAGATAGGTGGAGCTTATCGCGCCCGGGATGGGCACCCCGTTGAGCTCCCATTGAAAGGTGGAGGGCGAAAACTGGGGCGTCACCGACATGGTGACGGCAGTCCCGGGGCTCACAGGGCTCGTCGGGGCATTCATCGCGGTGATTTCCTCCGTCGTCAGGACAATGCACTGGCTGATATTTGGCGTCCCGATTCCCGTGCACAGGTCATAGCCCAGGCCTGCGCTATACGCACCGTTGTTTCCAACGATGATATCATTCACGCCGACCGAACCTATGAGCGTATAGATCCATTTGTTGATGAGACCGATATTGGGAAGCCCGGCACTCACCCTAAACTGATTGATGAGGGCGACGGCGCCCGCCCAGATCGGAGTCGATAGGCTTGTTCCCACGATCCCCATCTGCTGCCCGTTCAAAACGATCAACCCCCCGGCGCTTCCGCCAAAAGTGGCACCCGCCTCCGCCATGGCCGACACGTCGGGCACGCAGCGCATATCTCCGGAAGGCACCCCATTTCCTACCTGCCAGTAGGGTCGCGGGAAATAGGAGCTCGTTCCCCCTCCGGTTGCGAGGGGATTTACCGACACCGTACCGATCTGAGACCAGGCGGCTTCGGAGAAGAGATCGATATTTGTGTCGAACGTCGTCGTCGTGCCCCCGACACCGCAGACATTCGGGTCACTCGCCGGATAGGAGACATCGATGGGATTCGATGGCGAATAGCCGTTCGCCTCGGTTGCTGAATTCGGGTTGGATCCGCCGTCGCCCGAGCCTGCCAGCACCGTGATCCCGTCCGCCACCAACTGGGCGATGGTCTGCGAGCCAATCTGCAGCACCGACGCGGGCTCGTCGGATTCCGCGCCCGCGGCGCTATAGGAAACCACGTCGACGTCCCCGTCGCTCACGATCTGCGTGCATGCGGCCAGCAGGCCGGTCGAATCGAGCGATGGAATCGCATATAGCCTGACATTTGCGCCAGGGGCCATTCCGGTGGCCCACTCGACGTCGAGTGTCGCCTCGTCGTTGTCGGTCGATGCCACAGGCCCGCCATTCACGTCGGTTATCGCGTATTTGCTCAGCGAAGCGGAAATGTCCGCCGCCAGCCAGAATGCGGACAGGTCCGTGGTCAGCGGCGTCCCATCCATGATGACCGCAATCGTCTGTCCAGACCCCGTTATCGGCAGACCGTTCACATCCTGTCCGGTGGGTGCCTGGTAGGCTGCGAGCACGTCGGCTGGCGAAATGAATCCCCCGACCAGCGATCCCAGGGCCGAGCTATGCACGTGGGTGTGCATCAAAATATGTTTTTGGAGCCCGACAATGCCGAGGATCGCCCCGGCGTACTCCGACGGGACCGATGGAGTGGTGACCGCCGACGTAAACTGGCCATCGGGCGTCGCCACGACGGCGAAGCTTACGCCAAACAGCCTTGAAACCTGGCTGACGCTTCCCCGGGCAAAGACATTGGTGTGGGCCTTGTCCGGCAAAGTGAGCGTGAAACCCTCTCCTTCCAGCCAGGAGACAATGCGCGCGTAGTCATCCCGGGACGGGAGGTACTTGCCCTCCATTTCCGCGCGCGCAATCGGCTCACCCTTTTGGACCCGGGATTCGAACTCGTCGAACTTCCGCATGCGGAGACCAATGACAAAATCCAACGGCGCGGACAGCTCGGCTGCGGTGAGGGTTTGGCGAACGATCCGCGGCCCCCTGCTCCCTCCATTTCCCGGGACCGCATTGATCGAATTTTCGAAGTTAACCCTGGCGCCACTCGATGTGGCCGCCCCGAGGCCCAAGGGGCCCAAAGCCATCGCCCCGCAAGATATCACGCCTATCGCGATCGATAGTCTGCCGCGCAGCATCGACCTTAGCCGACCTTGGAATGGGAAATGACGCAATTTTCGGAAGCTGGAAGCAATAACTATACCGATACCCCGGGATGGGCCGTCACGAGGAAAAATTACGCTATTTCACGTAGATTTCGGCGCAGCCTTCCCCTTCGATCGGTCGATCGCGCTGAAGTTGCCCTGAGGGTCATCCCCGCGTTTCGGCCGGCCATCGGATCCTTGAGGGCATGCGGGACGCCAGGAGCTCAATCCGGATCGACTCGACCGAGATCGAGGTCACTTCGCCGGCACAAGCTCGAGATGCGAGGGCGATGGAAGGTCGGACTGCACCCAGCCCCCGCCCACCGCCATCACCAGGGAGACGCTCGCCATCATCTGGCGCAGCTGCGTCTCGACGACGCTGTTCTCATTGGCCAAATCGGCGGTCTGGGCCGCGGCCACGTTGAGGTAGCTGTCGATGCCCTCCTTGAACCGCGTCTGTGAAAGGTCGAGAAAATGCCGGGAGGACTTGGCGGCGGTCTCGCGCAGCCGGATCTCGCCCGAGAGGATGCGCAGGATGGCGAGGTTGTCCTCAACCGACTGGAAGGCCGTCAGCACGGTCTCGCGGTAGGTGGCGACAGCCTGGTCGTATTCAGCTCGGGCCAGCTCGTTCTCCCCGCGACGCGCGCCGAAGTCCAGGAGCGTCTCGCTGAGCTCGGGGCCCAGGGACCAAAAGCGGCTGGGCCACGCGAGCCAGTTCGCGAAGTGCGAACTTTCGAAGCCGCCCGTCGCGTCGAGATCGAGCGTCGGAAAATAGGCGGCGCGCGCGACGCCGATCTGGGCGTTTGCCGAGGCGACCCTCCGCTCGGCCCCGGCAATGTCGGGGCGCCGCTCGAGGAGCTTCGAAGGAAGGACGACCGGAACCTGCACGTTGACGAAGACGAACGTCGTGACGGGAATCGTGACCTCGGAAGGGGCCTTCCCCACCAGGACCGCGATGGCATGCTCAAACTGGGCCCGGGAGGCGCCGATGTCCGCGCCCGCGGCGACCGCCGCGTCGAGCTGGGACTGCGCCTGGGCGATGTCCTCGTCGGAGTCGATGCCGTTCCGGAACAGGCTCTGGGCGACGCTGAGATCCTGGCGATAGGCGCCTATGGTGGCATCCTGGATCCTCTGTTCCTCGTCCGTCGCACGCAGCTGAAAATAATCCTGCGCGAGCTGGGCCTGCAGGCTCAGCCGGGCATTTGCCAGGTCCGCGGCGGTCGCCTGCGCCGTGTAGACATCAGACGCGACGGTGTTCCGCACCCGTCCCCACAGGTCGGGCTCGTAGGTCGCCTCGACCGGGAGCGAAAAGATCTGGCCCGTCTCGCCCGAGGCCGACGTGGCGCCCGAGCCGGAGCTGCCGCCCGACACCGAGCCCGTCGTCGTCGCCCCCGCGGAGGAGGATCCCCCGTGGACGTTGTCCGAGGTACGGAAGGCGGTGTAGGACGGAGACGTCGTCACTGTTGGGAAGAGTTCCGCGCGGGCCTCGACGACCAGGGCCCGGGCCTCGCGGAACGCCGCCTCGTCGCCCTTGAGCGTCTGGTTGGACACCTGAACCTGGTCCTCAAGCTTGTTCAGCACGGGATCCCCGAACATGAGCCACCATTTGGCACGGTCCGCGTCGTCCCTCGGATGCGCCTGATCCCATGATACCGCTTCGTTGGCCGCCGTCGCTCCCCCCTCCTTGAAGGCGTCCGGCACGGGTGACGTGGGACGCAAATAAGGGGGCGCGAGGTTGCACGAGGTCAGGAGTCCCAGGGCTGCGAGAGTGGCGAGGGCCTTCTTCATGGTCGGGATGTCAGACGGCGGCCTCCGGCTCCGCGGCGCCGGCCGGGCTGCGGGAGCCCACCCTCAGGCTCGACACCCAATTGTTGAGCCTGTCCATGTACAGGTAGATCACCGGCGTCGAATACAGCGTCAGGGCCTGGCTCACGATGAGGCCGCCGACAATCGCGATGCCTAGGGGCCGGCGCAGCTCCGAGCCCATCCCCGTCCCCAGGGCCAGCGGCAGGCTGCCGAACAGGGCGGCCATGGTGGTCATCATGATCGGCCGGAAGCGAAGCAGGCATGCCTGGAAGGCGGCCTCCTTTGGCGTCTTGTGATCGCGGCGCTCCACCTCGAGCGCGAAGTCGATCATCATGATCGCGTTCTTCTTGACGATACCGATGAGGAGGATGATCCCGATCAGAGCGATGAGGCTCAGTTCGGTGTGCGTCACCATGAGGGCCAGGATCGCGCCCGCGCTCGCGGATGGCAGCGTCGAGAGGATCGTGATCGGGTGGACAAAGCTCTCGTAGAGGATGCCCAGGACGATGTAGACCGCCGCGAGCGCGGCGCCGATCAGCAGCGGCTCATTTGCGAGCGACGAGGTGAACGCCTCGGCCGTCCCGCTGAACTCGCCCGTGATCGTGTTCGGCATGCCGATTTTCTGCTCGGCCCCGTTGATGGCGTTGATGGCGGGGCCGAGCGACGCGCCCGGCTTCAGGTTGAAGGAGATGGTCTCCGACGGGAAGACCCCGGAATGGCTGACCGAGAGGGGCGCCGTCTGGGCCTGGTAGTGCGTGAAGGCCGCGAGGGGGACGACGCCGCCCAGCGAGGAGCTCACGTAGATGTTGTTCAGGCCCTGGGGCGACTTCCAATACTCGGGCGCAACCTCCATCACCACGAAATACTGGTTGATCGTCGTGAAGGTCTTCGCGATCTCCCGCTCCCCAAAGGCGTCATAGAGCGTCTGGTCGACGCTGCTGGCCGTGATCCCCATGCGGGCGGCCGTTGGGCGGTCGATGACGAGGGTCGCGGAAAGGCCGTTGTTCTGGGCGTCGCTGTTGACGTCGCTGAGCTGCGGCAGGCCCTTCATGGCGCCCATGACCTTTGGTCCCCATTGGTTGAGCTCCTCGACGCTGTCGCTCTGGATCGTGTACTGGTACTGGGCCGAGCTCATGCGTCCGCCCACCCTGACGTCCTGCACCGCCTGCAGGAAGAGCGTCGCCCCTGGCACGCCGGCAAGCTTTGGCCGGAGGCGGTTGATGATCTGGTCCGCCGTGGCCTTGCGCTTTTCCAGCGGCTTGAGGGAGATGAAGGCGCGGCCCGTGTTCGTGGTAGTCCCTCCGCCGCCGCCCGTGAAGGCGACAATCGTGTCAACGCCCGGGTCCGCCTGCACGATCTTCACGAGCTGCTGGACCTTCTTCGACATTGCCGTGAACGAGATGGCCTCGTCCGCGATGATGTTGCCCGAGATTCTCCCCGTGTCCTGCTGGGGGAAGAAGCCCTTGGGAACGACGATCGCAAGGTAGACTGTGAGCCCGATCATCCCCAGGGTCATGAGAAGCATGAGGAACGACCGCTCGAGGACCCAGCCAAGGCTGGCCTCGTACTTCGCCAGGATCCAGTCGAACGCCCGCTCGCTCGCCCGGTAGAGCTTCCCGTGGCCCTTGTCCTCGCTGAGCAGCCGCGAGCACATCATCGGCGTCGTGGTCAGCGATATCGCCATCGAGATGAGGATCGTGACCGAGAGCGTGACCGCGAACTCCCTGAAGAGCCGCCCGATGATGCCGCCCATCATGAGGATGGGGATGAATACGGCCACCAGGGACACGCTTATCGAGAACACGGTCGACCCGATTTCCTCGGCGCCCTTCAGCGCGGCCTCCATCGACGTCATCTTCTGCTCCCTGAACCGGGTGATGTTCTCCAGGACGACGATCGCATCGTCGACCACGAAGCCCGTCGAGATGGTCAGGGCCATCAGCGAGAGGTTGTCCACGCTGTAGCCCGCCAGGTACATAATGCCAAACGTCGCGATCAACGACACCGGCACCGCCACGGCCGGGATGAGCGTTGCCCTCGGGTCGCGCAGGAACAGGAAAACGACCAGGACGACAAGGATGACGGATATCCCGAGCGTCCTCTCCACGTCCGTCACGGAGGCCCGGATGGTGATCGTCTGGTCCAGGGCGATGACCATGTTGATGGACGGGCTGATCGCCGCATGGAGGAGCGGGATGGCCGCCTTGATGGCGTCCACCGTGTCGATGATGTTGGCGCCCGGCTGGCGGAAGATGATCACCGACGCCGCGGGCTTGCCGTTCACGATGCCCAGCGAGCGCACCGTCTGGACCGAGTCCGTCACGCGGGCGACGTCCGAGAGGACAATGGGGGAGTTTCCCTTGTAACTTATTATCAGCTGGCGGTAGTCCACCGCCTTCATCAGCTGGTCGTTCGCCGTGATGGTCGTGTGCCCGTTGCTGTCGGAAAAGCGCCCCTTCGCCTCATTGACGGTCTGGGCGCTGACCGCGGTCCGCACGTCCTCAAGCTGGAGACCGTAGGCGTTGATCTGGTTCGGGTTGACGTCGATGCGCACCGCGGGCGCGGAGCTGCCCCCCACGATCACCTGCCCCACCCCCTTTATCTGCGACAGCCTCTGCTCAAGGATAGTGGAGGCCGCGTCGTAGAGCGCGGAGGGGGCCAGGCTGCTCGAGGTGAGCGAGATGATCATGATCGGCGCATCCGCCGGGTTCACCTTCCGGTAGGTCGGGTTGCTCTGGAGGTCGGCCGGCAGGTTGCTCCGGGCGGCGTTGATCGCCGCCTCAACGTCGCGGGCCGCCGCGTCTATGTTGCGGCCGAGGTCGAACTGGAGGGTCACGCCCGTCTGCCCGAGGCTGCTCTGCGACGTCATCTCCGCCACGTCGGCGATCCTGCCAAACTCGCGCTCGAGCGGCGTGGCCACGGCGGAGGCCATGATCTCCGGGCTGGCGCCGGGCATGGAAGCCGACACGGATATCGTCGGAAAGTCGACCTGGGGGAGCGGCGAGACCGGGAGCAGCCTGAACGCAACGGCTCCGGAGAGGGCCAGGGCCACGGTGAGCAGGGTCGTCGCCACCGGCCTGCGGATGAAGGGCCCGGAAATGTTCATGCGGAGGGGCCCTCCGCGGCGGGCCGGGCCACACCATCGCCCCGGCCGCGGCGCTTGGCGCTGCGCGCTTCCATCTTTGCCGCGATCCCGTCAAAGAACAGATAGATGACCGGCGTCGTGTAGAGGGTAAGGAGCTGGCTGAGGATGAGGCCGCCTATGATCGTGATCCCAAGGGGCCGGCGGAGCTCGGAGCCCACGCCGCTTCCGAGCGCGAGCGGGACGGCCCCCAGGAGCGCGGCCATGGTTGTCATCATGATCGGCCGGAACCTAAGGAGCGCCGCCTGCATGATCGCGTCGTAGGGCTTCTTGTGCTCCACGCGCTCGGCCTGGAGGGCGAAGTCGATCATCATGATCGCGTTCTTCTTCACGATGCCGATGAGCAGGACGATCCCGATGATCGCGACCACGGTCAGCTGGGAGCCCGTGATGAGGAGCGCCAGGAGCGCCCCCACGCCGGCCGACGGCAGCGTCGAGAGTATCGTGATCGGGTGGATGTAGCTCTCGTAGAGGACGCCCAGCACGAGGTAGACGGTGACCAGCGCACCGAGGATCAGGAGCGGCTCGTTGGTCAGCGAGCTCACGAAGGCCTGAGCCGTGCCCTGGTAGGCACCCTGCATCGCCGCCGGCGGAGGCATTGCCTTGCGCACCTTGTCGATCGCCTTGATCGCCGACCCCAGCGAGGCGCCCGGGGCAAGGTTGAACGAGATCGTCGTGGCGGGGAACTGGCCCAGATGGGAGATGAGGATGGGTGACGACCGCGTCGTGGCGTGCGTGAACGACGCCATGGGGATCTCGCCCCCTCCCGTCGGGGACTTGATGTAGATTTCGTTGAGGTCGTCCGGGTTTGAGTAGAATCGGGGCGCCACCTCAAGGATGACGTGGTACTGGTTCAGCTGGGTGAAGAGCGTCGATATCTGCCGCTGCCCGAATGCGTCATAGAGCGCATCGTCGATGTTCTGCGCCGTGAGGCCCACGCGCGACGCCGTCGGCCGGTCGAAGGTGAGCGACGTCGTCAACCCCTGCGTCTGGAGGTCGCTCGCGACATCCGCCAGCTCGGGCAGGGCGCTCAGCCGCTTCACGAAGCCCGTCGCGTAGCCCGACAGCTCGCCCGCGTCGGGGTCCTCGAGCGTGAACTGGTACTCCGTCCGGCTGACGATGTCCTCGACGCTGATGTCCTGCACGGGCTGCATGTAGAGCGTGATACCGTCCACGCCGGCCAGCGATTTCTGGAGGCGCAGGATGACGTCCGACACGCGCACGCCGTGGCGCTCCTTCAGCGCCTTCAGGTTTATCTGGATGCGCCCGCTGTTCAGGGTCGTGTTGGTGCCGTCGACGCCGATGAACGAGGACAGGCTGTCGACGGCGGGATCCTTGAGGACCTCCCGGGCCACTCTCTGCTGCAGGAGCGCCATCTGAGAGTAGGAGACGCTCTGGCCCGCCTCCGTGACTCCCTGGATCTCGCCGGTGTCCTGGATCGGGAAGAACCCCTTGGGCACGATGACGTAGAGGCAGACCGTGAGCACGAGGGTGCCGAGGGCCACCAGCAGGGTCAGGGTCTGGCGCTCGAGCACCCACTCCAGGGTCCGCCCGTACAGGGCGATCGTGCGCTCGAAGACCTTCTCCGAGGACTTGTAGAACCGGCTCTGCTCGCTCGGCTTCTTGTTGCGCAGGAGCCGGGCGCAGAGCATCGGCGTAAGGGTCAACGACACGACGGCGGAAAGCAGGATCGTCACGCTCAGCGTCACCGCGAACTCGCGGAACAGGCGCCCGGTGATGTCTCCCATGAACAAGAGCGGTATCAGGACGGCGATGAGCGAGATCGTGAGCGAGATGATGGTGAACCCGATCTGCTCCGCACCCTTCAGGGCGGCCTCCATGGGCTCCATGCCCTCCTCGACGTAGCGGGTAATGTTCTCGATCATGACGATGGCGTCGTCCACGACGAAGCCCGTCGAGATCGTGAGCGCCATGAGCGTCAGGTTGTTGAGGCTGTACCCGAGGGCGTACATGGCCCCAAACGTGCCCACGAGCGACAGGGGAACGGCGACGCTGGGTATCACGGTCGCCGCCAGCGTGCGCAGGAAGAGGAAGATGACCAGGACGACAAGCGAGATGCAGAGCATGAGCTCGAACTCGACGTCCGAGACAGAGGCGCGGACCGTGACCGTCCGGTCCGTCAGGACCGTGATGTCGATGGCCGAGGGGATGGTGGCGCGCAGCTTGGGCAGCAGCGCCTTTATCCGGTCGACCACCTCGATGATGTTCGCCCCGGGCTGGCGCTGGATGTTTACGATGACCGCGGGGGTGCCGTTCATCCAGGCCGACGTTTCCGTGTTCTCGACGCCGTCGACGACGGACGCGACGTCGCCCAGGAAAACCGGCGCGCCGTTCTGGTAGCTGATCACCACCTTCTTGTACTCGTCGCTGCTCGTGATCTGGTCGTTCGCGTCGAGCTGGTAGCTCTGCCTGGCGCCGTCAAAGCTTCCCTTGGCCTGGTCGACGCTGGTTGCGGCGAGCGCCGTGCGCACATCCTCGAGGTTGAGCCCATATGACGCGAGCTGAGTAGGATTCACCTCCACGCGGACGGCGGGCTTCTGGCCGCCGCTGATCGTCAGCTCCCCCACCCCCGAGAGCTGGGAGATCTTCGCAGCAAGGCGCGTGTCGGCGTAGTCCTCGACCTTCGAAAGCGGGATGCTCTTCGACGTGAGGGCGAGGGTCAGGATAGGCGCATCAGCCGGGTTGACCTTGCTGTACGTCGGCGGCGTGGGAAGCCCCGCCGGGAGGTAGCTCTGGGAGGCGTTTATCGCCTCCTGCACCTCCTGCTCCGCGACGTCGATGTCGAGGCTGAGCGCGAACTGGAGCGTGATGACCGAGGCCCCCTCCGAGCTCGTGGAGAGCATCTGGTTGAGCCCGGGCACCTCGCCCAGCTGCCGCTCCAGCGGCGCCGTCACGGCGGAGGCCACGACATCCGGGCTCGCGCCCGGGTAAAACGTGGTGACCTGCATCGTCGGGTAGTCCACCTCGGGCAGCGCGGCCACCGGCAGGGAGCGGAATCCGATGTACCCAATCAGCAGGATGGCGACCATCAGGAGCGAGGTCGCCACCGGCCGCTGGATAAACGGACGGGACGGGTTCATGCACCGTCATTCTTCTCGGCATCGGCGGCGGCCTTCCCGGCCTTGGGAGCCGCCTGGTCCGCGTCCGCCTTGTCGCCGGGCTTCTTCACCGTGACCTTGCTCCCATCCTGGAGCTTCTCAAAGCCATCGGTGACCAGTGAGTCCCCCTCCTTGACCCCGGTGACGGCTGCCATGTCCCCCTCGGTGACCGTGACCCCGACAGGCGTGGACTTCACGGTGCCGGCGGGCTGCACGACATAAACGAACGCCGCGGTGTCGTTGTGCTGTATGGCCGCGGTGGGCACGAGGTCGACGTTGGTCAGCGTCTTCACGTACAGCTTCACGTTCACAAACTGGTTGGGAAAGAGCTCATAGTTTGCGTTGGCGAACGTAGCCCGCGCCTTCACGGTGCCGGTCGATGTGTTCACCTCGTTGTCGAGCGTGTCGAGCGTGCCCTGGGCGATCTTTTTCTGCTGCGCGCGGTCGTAGGCGTCGACCCGCAGCGGCTGGTCGGGCTTGATCTCCGGGGTCACCTCGCCGAGGTAATCCTCCGCGAGCGTGAAGATTATCGTGATCGGCTGGAGCTGGGTGACCGTGACCAGGGGCGTCGTCCCGTTCGCGGGCACGATGTTGCCCAGGTCCAGCTGGCGCAGGCCCACGCGTCCGTCGATCGGGGACCGGATCTGCGTATAGTCCACATTCAGCTTGGCGGCGTCGTGGTTGCCCTCGTCGAGTTGCACGATGCCCTCGTCCTCCTTGACGAGGGCGCGCTGGGTCGCCACCTGCTGCTCGGGTATGGCATGGGTCTTGACGGCGTCCTCGTAGCGCTTGAGGTCGGTCCATGCGTTCTCGAGCAGCGCCTGGTCGCGGGCAAGCTGTCCCGCGGCCTGGACCTCGGCCGCCTCATAAGGGCGGGGGTCGATGAGCAGGAGCGGGTCGTTCTTCTTCACATCATGGCCCTCCTTGTAGTCGACCTCGGTGAGTTCCCCCGTGACTCGGCTCGTGACAGACACCGTGGAGACGGGGGTGACTATGCCCAGGGAATCGAGGATGACGTCGATGCTCCCCGTCCGCACTGGCGTCACGGAAACCGGGACTCCCGCATCTGCCGGGGGCTTCTTGGCCTTCTTGTGGAGCTCGCTGAAGACGCAGCCTCCAATCAGCAGGAGCACTACGATGACGGGCACCCAGACGATCCAGAAATGCCGCTGTCTGTAGAAGGGCCTTCCCTTGTCGTCATGCCCCGGATGCGGGCGAGGGGACGGGGAATGTTCGGCGCGATGCTCCCCGTGCTTTGCCTCGTGGGACTGCGATGATTTCCGCGCGCGCAAGGGGTGGGCCTGTTCCGATTCGTGGGGGGCGCTCTTCGGCGCATGGGAATCGTGTTCCTTGTGGGATTCTCCCTGGCCCTGATGCTTGTGCGGCTCGTTATGTCCGTGGGGTTTCTCGGGGTCCTCTGGCGCCTTTTCGGGATTTGAACTCATGGAGTGCCATGGTTCAGGACAGTTATTCCAGCAATGGGTTACGAAAGCAGCGCCAAGTCCCGTCGCCAAGTTTCAGGGGGTGGGTCGCCCGCCTATCCGGGGCCGACACCGCGGGCCCGGCGGCTTGACGCGCGCCAGGCCGCAAGGGACCGGTACTTACGGATAAATCGACCAAAACCCCTTCACCGCGACCATGGCGTCCTCACTTGGGCGCATCGACCACCCCGAGCGACTTGAGCTCGCCCAGGTCGACATGCCCGTCGAGGACCCGCCTCCTCAGTATCCCCTCGCTGGTTTGTCCAAAGTACCGGGACGCGTATTGCGCCATGATCGGAAGGGCCTCGTCAAAGGCGTTGTGCTGCTCGTTTATGCTGAATCGGGTTTCCCAAAGCAGCCTATGCTCTTTCGTCTTCCACATGAGCTGGAAGTCATAGGCCATCAGCACGACAAAATAGCGGTTCTGCTCGATCTCGGTGATCTGGTCGCGCTGGTCCCAACCCATCGCCGTGCGGCCGATGTTCACGCCATAGTCCGTCCCGATGAGCGCGCTGAATTCCGTGTTGTAGCCCAGCATGGAGGCGTTCCTAAAATCGGTCCGGTCCCGCATCTCGTTGGAAATGCATAGTTGCGAGATTCCGGCGTCGAGGACGGCGCCGGCCGAAGGGTCTCCCTCGGCCAGCAAGATCCTGTATTCCCTGACCGCCTCCTGGTAGTTCTGGTACATGGCGTCATTCTCGTAGGGCGGCGGGACCGCCGTTGTTCCCCAATAGAGCATGATGAGGAGCTTGGTCCCACCGGGATCCCGGGCAGGCACGTACTGGCGGCTCGCCAAAGGGACGGCGATGACCCGCGCGACATCGATGAAGTGCAGCTTGTCGATCGTGACATCGCTCAGGTTGCCTCCCCAGTTCCCTCCGTCTCCAAATGCATACGACTCCGGCTTGAACGACCCGTCGGGAAGCTTCACCCGAATGTAGTCTTTGCTGACCCGCGACGATACAGCCGTGATGCCGTCCACGCCGCCGGCGCCGCGCATCGGCGCGCAGGCGATCACGAGCAGGCAGCACGTGGCAAGGCCGCGCACACGCCACAGATTCTGCAATCTCGACTTCAAGGTCATCGGTTTTCGTTGGCCGGAGGCTAGAGCCCCCGCGCTGACGGTCATGCTCACGCGATGCCACGTGAAACGGCCTAGAATTAACCCGCCATGAGTCAGCGACTTATAGCCATGCGCCACTCCCGACACATTTGCTCATAAGTGCATCGTGGGTGACAGTCGCAAAATCCAAATAGGCCAAAGGCGTCACCATGGGCACAATGACCCGTTCAGTCATTTTGCATAGTCTGTAGCGGTGAATTCAGGCAAGCCCGTCAGCTAGCAACCCGCGACTCCAAGGCGAACGGATCAGGGAATCTGATAGGCCTCGACCAGCGCAATGCCACTTGTCCCGCCCACTCCCGACACAATGGCCGTATATGTGCCAGGCACGAGGGTAAGCAGGAGTGCGGAGTCGGCGCTTCCCGACGGCAGGGCGAAAGTTTCCGCGGAAGTCGCCGCGGCGGCAATGGCCGCGGCGTTGGAGTTAGCCGACCAACCGGAGTTGGTGGCGACCGTGTTCCCCGAGGCGTCCATGACAGTAAGCGTCGGCTGCGCGAGGACGCCAGTAACAGAGAATTGGGAAAGCGTCGGTCCGACCGCACGGACAAGCACCTGCGTGGGCTGCGCGCCGTGAATCACGAGGCCGGCGATCTCAACCGAGGATCCCGTCCCCACGTAGGCCCTTGTGGAGATATTGGTGAGGGCGGCGCTCCCTGTGCCGACTTGGTAGACTTCGGCGAGCGCGACCCCCGACGATCCGTCCAGGCTTGAGACTTGGGCCGTGTACGCCCCCGGGGCCAGATTGACCAGCAGCGCAGAGTCCGCCTGAATGCCTTGGGCGCCAGGCAAAAGGGCGAATGCCCCGGCCTGCGTGGCGGCCGCGGCGATTTGCGTGGCGTTCGAACTCGTCGACCAATCCGTGTTGGTGGCAATCTGTGTTCCAGTCGAATCGAACAGCGTCAGGACCGGATTACCCAGGCCATCGGAGATCCCGAACATTCCGAGGGCCGGACCGTCGCCCCGAATGAGAACCTGCTCGGTGCTTCCTGCAGGCCCAGATATGACGAACCCGACAATCACGATCCCGGCGCCATTCTGCACGAGGGCGCGCGTCGATATGTTCGCAAACGCGGAAGTCGCCGGCGCCGAGGCCGCAACCGGGGTCACGCCGGGGCTTGAGAGTTCGGCAGAGTTTGACGTCAGGGTGCCGGACGGGCTCGCGAGGATGACCGCGTAGGCGCCCAGGTTGGCGGCCTGCACGTTCGTCACCGTCAGGGACGGGTTCGTGGCGCCCGTTATGTATGAGCCGTCGAAGAGCCACTGGTAGTTCGGGACCGGGACGCCCGTCGCCAACACCGAGAATGTCGCCGTGGACCCGAGGGACACGGACTGGCTCGCCGGTTGCGTCGCTATGGCGGGCGATGCATTCGCGGCGGCGTAGCGCTCGCGGATCGTATCGTTGTTCAGATCCGTGACGAACATGTCGCCAGCGGCGTCCACGGCGATGCCGAACGGGTCGTTGAACTGCGCGGCCGCACCGGTGCCGTTCGAGGCTCCGCCGACGTTGGAGGTGCCGGCGAGCGTCGTGACGACCCCTGCCGACGTGATCTTCCGAATCGTGTTGTTCGCCTCCGTCACGTAGACGTTCCCGCCAGCATCAACCGCGATTCCGTTCTGGGCGTAAAACTGCGCGGCCGCCCCCGTGCCATCGGCCGACCCCACGCTTCCCGACGTGCCCGCCAGGGTCGTGACGACGGCGCCCGGCGCGATCTTGCGCACCAGGAATCCGCCTGAATCCGCGACATAGACGTTGCCGCTCGAGTCGACGGCGACCGCTTCCGGCGTGGCGAAACGGGCTGCCGTTCCCGTCCCGTTGGTAGCGCCGAACTGGTTCACAAACCCGGCGTACGTCGAGACGCGTCCGGTCGCTATCGTTATTTCTCGGATCACGTCGCTGCCGCTGTCGGTTACGAACAGGTTCCCGTTGCCATCGGCCGCAATGCCCGTCGGGTTGTCGAATGAGGCGCCGGTGCCCACGCCGTCAAATGATGGCCCGGCATTCGCGTTGCCCCCTGCAAGCGTCGTCACCGCGCCGGCGGGCGAGATCATTCTGACAAATTCGCTGTCCGTGACGTAAAGGTTCCCGCTCGGATCGATGGTTATGCCCTGGAGGACCCCGAACTCGGCGGTGTTCGCGTCCCCGTCGATGGGCCCAGTAGTCCCGAATTGAGGGGGCCGCGGGGGTTGCAAGTCGAGAGGCAGACCCGAGAAGTGCGTGACGACTCCTGCTGGTGACACTTCCCGTATGGTCTGGCTCCCGGCATCGATAATATAGAGGTTCCCGGCGCCGTCGACCGCCACTCCCTTTGGTGAGGACAATCGCGCCGAAAGTCCCGTGCCGTCGACATACCCGACTTCGCCGGGCGAACCCGCCAATGTCGTGAACGTGTAGGGCGTGGCGTAATTGCTTTGGGCCCGCAGCCCGGTCGCGATCAGGACCGCGGCAAAAAGGCCAACCAGCATTCCGTTTGATGCGGCCCCCAATGAGTGACCGGCAGGGAGTGACCGAAGTGCATTCATAAATGAGGGGGTTGGATCTTCGCCGCCAATATGGGGCAAGGGAGTGACGAGACGAATTGGAAACGCGAGCCCTTCCCTGCACGCGCAGTGCCATGGTCAGACATAATATCTAAGCGGCTCCTTATGAAGGGCATGGCATTCGGGTAATGCCGCTGGAAAGGCCTCGATTCCCTGACCTTGGTTGCGCACAACCACTCCCATCGGGTTCATTCGACTGCGTTAGGATGTAGTCAACCAACGAACCGTCCCCTAGCCAGCGTCGTGCTGATTCCAGCGTTTCGTTCTTGGTTACATGATGGTGGACGCCATGGGACTCGAACCCAACTTCCACTGTGAAGCTTAAGTCGCCAGATTGCGCAGACTTCGTTGATTAGCATTTGTTTAGAGCGAGAGGCAAGTTGCATCCCGAAGCACCAGAGTGAAGGAAGAACCAACTTCCTGGGCAGCCTTTGGGCGACCCATAAACCTCGTATTTTCCGAGATCAGCCGCACGCCAGAGGTCGTATTCATTCCTTAACGGGCGTATCGCAACCGCTCATGGAATCAGATGGGCGCCCGGGATGCCTTCATCGAGAGTCGCAAGAACTGCGCCGTGCTTTTTAGCCAATTCGAAAAGATGGCCGTCCGTCAATTTGCTCGGCGTACGCGCAAACGCCGGAAGCCGATCAACTCCAATCTTGTCTTCGAGTATCTCAACGGTGAGCGGCACGGATGCCTTGAATCTTGCCAGCGCCTTTCGCGCCGCGGAAACATCAAGCTGCAGGGAGGTGTGAACTGCGACCCGGACAAACCCAAGTTCGGTTATGGCGCATGTGCACAAGCCGGACCCGGATTCTCCAATCGAACGGTACCATTCCGCGGCGCGGTCATGGTGGACATGCGCCGCGTGAGCGAGAGCGGTCAATGCGTTCACGTCGAGAAGGTACTTCACGGAAAATCAACGAGGGCGGCGCGCACTTGAGCGCTGGTGACAGATTGGAAGCCAACCGGACCTTTGGTGATCGTGAGTCCAGTCACCGGGTCCTTAACAAATCGGCGAGCTCCCCTCACAAGGCTCTTTGGCGTTAGGACGATCGACCCGTTGCTGATCCGACAGGCGAATTTGATGCCGGCTGGAAGCGCGAGCCTTTGCCTAGATGACATGGGGCGGACAAGCGAGGCGCGAGGCGCCAAGCTGTCCGCGCTATGACCTCTAATCAAAGCAAGGATACAGTGCCTGGCGCTCGCGCCGGGGTAATAAAGCTCGGGCT
>Ga0302326_10001091_pt1 | contig 71003 bp, 58 predicted proteins | sample Palsa_T0_3_FD_202264 | JGI IMG/M metagenome (GOLD analysis project Ga0302326, IMG submission 202264) | Peat permafrost microbial communities from Stordalen Mire near Abisko, Sweden - Palsa_T0_3 | ecosystem: Environmental > Terrestrial > Soil > Palsa > Peat permafrost | place: Sweden: Abisko... | reverse complement strand
CCATTGCGCCAAGTAGTAGGCCGTCCGCTGCTTACCTCGATAAACGGCGTAGCGTTTACCGGAGAGGGCAAACTAGTTCGAAAGGCAACTGGCTACGAACAGGAAAAGCTGATGCCGCGTTATCCCACATCGGGTTGGCGGGCTGCGCGAGCCGAGCTTCCGGCGCCCATTGGAGCGTATCGATGACCCACAGATTTCGCCGACGAGGCTTTAGTGTAGTCCCTTGATCGATTTCTCAATTGGCTGCGGCCCTGTATTCGATGATTGAGCGTATGACTCATTGGTGACGCACGATGCGCAACTCATGCGGCTCGGTGCAGCTTGCCCCAATCCGCGAAGTATGCCGCACGCCTGATATCAATCTTTGAGCTGCACGGCACCCATCGTTATACGCACACCTCGTCTTCTACCGCTTGCCGGGGTGCACTGGCGGCCTTCACCGCGCCTCGTCCCTCGTACGCGCTCCAAAACAGTTCGACCAATTCTCCGACCAGCGGCATGCGCGGGTTCGACCGCCAGGAAGGATCGTCGTACGCAAGCCCTAGCCAAGTCCGGCGTGGCCCGCTCGAACTCTTCCCGCGAAATGCCCAACTGCGCGATCGAACGCGGCATCCCCAATCGATCGAGCAACTGTTCGATCGCTGTCACCAGTTTTCTTCACCTTTTCATCGATCATATAACCGCCCAAGCCCAGCAGGTCCGCCATCGCGGCATATTTCTTGTGCGCCAAGTATCCCTTTTGGTTCGGCGACGGCATGAACTTGACGGGACGGACGCATTATATGCAATGACATGCGGCAACATAAGCGCATTAGCCCGTCCGTGGGCTAGAGGCGGAACCGCGCGCCGAAGGCATGCGCCAGCGCGTGATTCACGCCGACCGACGCATTGGAAAACGCCAGTGCCGCAATGCACGCGGCACTATGCATCATGCTGCGCGCCTCTTCGTCGCCGGGGTGCTCGTAAGCGATGGGCAGGTACTTGAAGACCAGTTGAATCGCTTGCATGGCGTTGCAGTCCGTATAGGGTGAGGCGTGAATCGAGACTCCGGCTTCCAGCACGTGGGTTAAGCAGCGAGTAGTCCGCAAGTGTCACCTTGCGCCCGCGCTCTTTGTCGGTCATGACCGAATAATCGCCGATCGGCAGGGGCACCGCCCGGTGTTAAGAGCCGATTCGGCGAGGCATGCAAGTTATTGAAAAGATGGAGCGGGAGACGGGACTCGAACCCGCGACGTCCAGCTTGGGAAGACGACAGTAAATTGGAAACAAAGAACATTGCGTTTCCTGCACCTCGTTCTGGCGATAGAGAATACCGCGTTTTCACTCTGTGCTTCCTTCACGGCGCTAACGGAGCACAAACGGAGCACACCAGCCGACTCCTGGCGAGATATTCTGACTCCGGCCTTGTCAGCACAGTCAGCGCGCGCCGCCTGTCCGGCTGAAAACAGACATCGAGCCGCTTGCTTACGGTCTGAATGCGGTGATGAGATTACACCCAGTCGGCTTCAACTGGAAGAATCAGGATCAGGAATGGAAAAAACAGCACCAGATTGGGCTAATTGCGCAGGAGGTCGAAACTGTGGTGCCGGAGGTTGTCACGGTATCCTCGGTAGCGTCAGCAGCCGGAACCTCGTAGCTAAACGACAGAGTATTTTTTAGCTCGGTGTCGTTTTCATAGAGAGGATCTTCGTATGAAATTGGCAAGCTGTACACTTCTTCCAGCTTATCCGCCGCAGCCTCGACCGGACGGCCCTCGCTGAAGTTGAACGTCATGTTCTCAGCGTGTGCCATACTGCTGAAAAACAGAACCACGATGATGTAGGTTAAGGATTTAAACAGTTGAGTTGTCATTGGCTGTCTACTATTGGGGCATATTGTGTTCTTGCTTGTATGCCCAGTTCTGCCCGTAGAGTGACCCCGGCGGGGTGATGACGTGCAGATGCAACAGACACGCCATCTCCCCGCACCATTGTTGCCATACGAGGTTGGCGGGTACGTTCCAATAGCAATTCTGATCGCCGTTACCGCCCTCTCCTCTATTTAGACATGGCCCCACCTTTGCCCCGGTGACAGGCAATTGAGCGAACAGACGCGCCAGAACGTCGCGGGCTGGCTCGTTGGCCGCGCCAAAGTTCAACTTTGAAACGGGCCTTCGTTCATTGGTCGGATTGGTACGGTTTGGAACGGCTGCGATAGCGCCCGGTATGATGTCCACGCCGCTTGAGGCTTTCACCGCTTGTAAGATCGCCTTTACTGTTTCTTGCGGGGTTCGATCTTCTGCGGGTATTGAGATTGGCGTGTCAAGCACAGTATGTAGCCCGACAATCATCCCGGCGCTGTTGCGGTATCGAACCGGCACAACCTCAAAACCGCCATTGCCCTCGATGATTTTGAACTCATCGCCCCATAGCGCGGCGTTATTACGCACGACGGTTGCAAGGGCCTCCGCTGCAAGAATCTTGCGCTGTTCAAGCGTCGCATTCGGGGGCGGAACCTCGTAGGTGATGGACAGCGGTTTTATGGTTTTCGCCACCTCATACTCATAAGACATGGGCGGGTCTTCATAGGTGATCGGCAGATCGTAGACGGCTTCCAGCCTATCGACGGCATCCCTAACCGCGTGGCCTTCAGAAAATGTGATTGACTGCGTTTCCGCATGGGCAAGGCCGCTTAAAAGCAGCACCAGAACCAGCGGGGTAGTCCGTCCGAGTGAGAACAACGATTTGAATTGTGTCATTTTTGGTTTCTCCTTCTAACGAGAGGTTTGTACCATCGCGGGCTGCCCTGCCTGCTCCGATGAACCGGACAACGATCTGAGTGATGGAGAGTTGTTAACTGTTGCTGGTTCGTTCCTTCTGGATTGCGTCGGTTGTTCAACGCGGCCCAACATAGACATAGAAGGTGCTACTTTTCGGGTATACATGTTGTGTCGCCTTCGCCCTGTTTACACGAAGAGATTTCATACAGATTGTCGTCTTCTGGTTTATCACTGCTACGAAAAGTTTGGCATCCAAGACTCCAACCCTCTGGCCCCATCCATGAAGCACACGCTTGAAGGCTTTTTCCGTCCTGCGAAACATCAAGCGTGTTATCTCCAGCAACTATGGATTTGGCCTGAGTTTTGTCGCGCATGACAAACGTGACGGGCTTGATTATACCCTTGGCAACCGCAAACAAATAAATGTCTTCCTTGCTCTCGCATGTTGCGTACTGACTAAGTCGCACCACATTGTTGCCCCGACCAGGAATTTGAAAATGTTCCAATGTGCCATCCCAAGAAGATCCTATGGTAAACGACATCTGGCCTAGCGCCGTCGAAGACAACAGCTGTTTCCCGCGTGTCAGGATTAAATAATAATTCCCGCTGAGCTCTGTTTGCCCGGAATGTGCGCCACAATATTGATTGGAGTCGTCTTTGAGTTCGGCCTGTTGATCTGGTGCATAGAGATATAGGATTTCGGTCTTATCACTATCCTGCACTTCAAGATGGCTCAGACTTTTGGCCTTAAGCTCTTTCACGGAAACAGTGTATTGAACGTGTGATGCTGAAGCGCTTGCAAAAGATGGGCTTAGCAGGAGAATAATTGGTATCGACACGAAGAGAAGAAGTTTCAAACAGGATCTCATTTGTTTCTATCCATCCGGCCGGCTCATGATTTCACAGATGCACTTTGGGATCGGCCTGCTCTAACGCGCAAGTGAAAAGGTAGCATGCTGTCTGCATCGTCATCTCTTTTCCTACGGCCCGTGTTTCCAACTGTCCCGTTCGTTCTCTTTGCAGCGCCCTTAGTGTTATTAAGGTTAGAGTCTGTGTTAAGTAGTGTTACGGCCTCCCAGAATCCCAGTAACCCCCTGCCCGGCTTTGTGGATTTTTGTCGCCCGGTACCTGAAACCACGAACTTTGGCACCTGATACCACGAATCCAGGAACCCGAAACCCCGAATTTCGGCACCTGATACCACGAATCTCCTGCTCGGTACCTAAAACCACGAATCTCTTGACGCGGTACCTAAAACCACGAATATGGGTCGATGGCACCTGAAACCACGAATCCCGATGAACACCTCCTGCCTGTGAAGCATGGCCAGGGTGATCTGTTCATCTGCGATGTGGCGGATGCGGCGCTGAAGGATCTGATTCCGCAGATGGAACATCCCTTCTATTCCCTTTCGAAGAAACGGGATACGGCGATTCGCAGATACGAGCATAACGGCCATTGGCTTGAGATCGTGCCGAGCGTCAAAGGCCTTGCGACCATCTACGACAAGGACATTCTGATCTACTGCATTTCGCAGATCATGGAAAAGCTGAAGCGAAAGGAAAAGGTCAGCCAGCGTGTGCGCATTACGAGCTACGACATGCTGGTGTTTACGAACCGCGGGACCTCGGGGCGCGACTATGAGGCCCTGTGTGAAGCGATCGACCGCCTCGCTGGTACGCGCATCACCACCAATATCCGCACCGGCGACGAGGAACAGCGGGAGAGCTTTGGGCTAATCGATGCCGCTGCCATTCGTCGCAAACATGGGCTCGATGGCCGCTTGCTCTGGGTCGAGATTAAGCTGTCCGACTGGGTCTTTAACGCCATTCGCGGGCAAGAGGTTCTGACCCTGCACCGGGATTATTTCCGGCTCGGCAAGCCGCTCGAACGCCGCATCTATGAGCTGGCGCGTAAGCATTGCGGTCGCCAGAGCACCTGGCAGATCTCGCTTGAAGTCCTGCTGAAGAAGTCCGGCTCTCAAAGCTCGACAAAAAGATTTCGGCAGCATGTCAAAGAGATCGCGCTGCACGACCATCTGCCCGATTACAGGCTCATCTTCGATGAAGAACAGGACATGATCGCGTTTTTCAATCGCGATAATAACTGGGTCGAGCGCCCCTTGCCCTCCGATGGCGAAACGCTGCCACCCTTGGCGACGGATGCCTATGAGGACGCGCGCGATGCCGCGCCTGGCTACGACATCCACGGGCTTGAAAGCGAATGGCGGGAATGGTGGGCGAGCTCGGGCAAACCGAAGCTCAACGATCCTGCCGCGGCGTTCGTCGGTTTCTGCCGGAGCCGTCACAAGCGGGCGCCGATCGACCGAACAACCGAGCACGACCGGTCTGAGTCCCCTGCCCGGTCGAGAAATGCAAAAGCGCGTTAAACGCCCGTGGACACGGTTGGTAGCAATTCCGCGGGTGCACTGGCGCGACATATGGCAAGCCCCTGCCGCGCGAATCCTTGATAGCGTAGCGTTGAATTTAATCATGCGGCTCGGATCGACAACCTTATACCCAACGGTAGTATTGGCGGCATTCCGATATCCTTTTGGCGACCGAAAGCCGACCGATACCTATAGGAATCCCATTAGAAGTCCATTGCGTATCGGACGACCGTCAGGCTTCAACAGGTTATCCACTTGAAGTCGGACGGCTATCTGATATCCTCCGCCTTCCTGAAGACAACAATCTGATTCGAACATTCTGCGGGTGAGGGCATGCCGACAATCGCATTCGTATCGCCGAAAGGCGGAGCCGGAAAAACCACCTCGGCCTTCCTGCTTTCGACAGCCTTAACGAAGCTCTACGACGTCACCGTCATCGACGCTGATCCGAACCATCCCATTCAGACCTGGGCCTCAGGCGGCAATACGCCGCCGCGCCTGACCGTCGTATCCGATGTGGATGAGGACACGATCATCGAGCGCATTGAAGACGCCGCGATGAAAACGCCGTTCGTCGTCGTCGATCTCGAAGGCACCGCGTCGAAGATCGTCGTATATGCGATCTCGCAGGCAGACCTGGTTATCATCCCGACGCAAGGCTCGCAGCTCGATGCGAATGAAGCGAGCCGGGCAATCCGCGTCGTGATGCAGAGCCAGAAGATGACCAAGACGGTGACACCCTTTGCCGTGCTCCTGACGCGCACCAGCTCATCGATCAGGACGCGAACCCAGGCGCATATTCAAAACGGCATGATCGCTGCCGGTATTCCGGTATTCAAAACCGAGCTCAATGAGCGCGACGCTTTCAGGGCGGTTTTTTCCTTCCAGCAAACGCTCGACAGCCTAAGCGCCGCCGATGTTCCCAATCTCGATAAGGCGAGATTGAATGTCTTGGAGTTCGTGTACGAAGTTATCGAGCGTCTGAAGGCTGAGGAGGAGGGCGGTAGGGAAAAAGACGAAGAAGAGAAACTATCTGACGTGGCAGGTGCTGCATGAACACACGCGTCAATCCCTTCGCCAATGTAACGGAACCGCCGGTGTTTACGACGAAGCCGAAGAAAGAAACGCCCGTCGAAAAAGAAACCATCGAGCGCATTGCTGAGGAAAACAATTTTCCAAGCCGGCAGGCGCCAAAACCTTCGAAGGCCGAACGCCGGAAACCGCGCATCTACCGTACCGGCCGCAATCAGCAATTCAACGCCAAAGCGACGCCCGAAACCATCCAGAGATTCTACAAAATGGCAGACGACAGAGGCCGCATCCCATTGGGTGAATTGCTGAAGCAAGGGCTTGATGTTCTCGAAACAATCGACGGCCTGCAGAAGCTGGCGGACAAAAGAAACATCTCACTCGCTGAAGTCGTCGAGCAGGCTCTCGATGCTCTGGAGAGGGCAGGGGCGGCGAGCTAGATACGGTGTCCAAACCAAGCGACACAAGTGCGCCGGGCCGGTTGACCTGGCGGGGCAAGGAGGGGCTTAAATGGCGTCGGGATTTGCATTTTGGCGGATTATGAAACAGACTTTGCCCGTACTCTTGTTTATAACCACGGCACTGTGTGCATATGTTCTCGGGGCTTCCTCGGGATTGGCTGATACGCGATCAGACAACACTTTTGTTGGGACACACGATGGCTTCGATAGACTTGTAGAGTATCCGTCCAAGACTGAAGTCGCGTGTCCGCCACAAACCAATGATATGGGGGTTCTCTTGGCCGCAGGCCAATCGAATGCCGCCAACTCCGGCGAAAAGAAATTCACCACAGCCTATCCCAGAAACGTGTTCAATTATTTCAACGGTAAATGCTTTGTCGCCGCCTCGCCTCTTCTGGGCGCGTTCGGTGAAGACGGTGAATTTCTGACGCCACTAGCAGATGCTTTGATTTCTAAAGATGTCTATAAGTCAGTGATCATCGTAGCATCAGCCATTGGTGGTACACAGATACAGAGATGGCAACGCGACGGTGATTTGAGTGTCATGCTTCTTCACACCATTACTGGATTGCAAAGGCGATACCACATTACCGATGTAATCTGGCATCAAGGTGAAAGCGATGCGCTTAATTTTACCCCTACAAGCAATTACATCAGGTCCTTTTTGTCACTGCGGAGCTTCCTGACAGAACATCACGTTATTGCCCCCATGTTCATTGCAATAGCCACGCACTGTGCTCAGAACAATTGGACGGCAACAAATCCCGTAGCTAGGGCACAGCGCCAGTTAATTGATAACAAGGGGGTATTCTTGGGCGCGGACACCGATGCTTTGTTGACTGATGCGGATAGGAAAAGCGATGGTTGTCATATGAGTGAGCGCGGACAGATCAAAACGGCCACAACCTACGCAGAGAATATCGCCTTGTTTCATAGCAAACGTTAAACAACTTCTTTCATTGAGTTCTAGGAACCTGCGGGCGGGTCGCAATGGACCCATTTCGGTGAAAAAGTCGATGCGTGAAAACGGCTGACCGTCGTCGCTGCGGGAGTTTTTCACCGGCATCTACTCTTTGTGGAACGTTGCAAGGCTTTTGCGGAACGCTGCGGGGCGAGTCACAATGATGGTTATGAACGCAGAGCAGAAAGCCCGCGCCGCGCTCGATGCCCTGGACGGCTTTACAATGAGGCCGGAACAGGCCGCCTATTGGAAAGCAGGGGCAGACCTGGCCGAACAACACAAGACGCAGCGGGCAGAGGCAGAAGCCGCGAAACTTCAGAAGCGCCGCGCCGCGCTGGCAAAACGCACGGCGTCGGTAAAAGAAAAGTTGCGGGCCGAGCAACGAAAGTTCGGGGCTGCTGTCGTGAAACTGCTTAAAACGGATGCGGAGCTTAGGGCCGTGCTGCTCCCGAAGCTGCAAGCCGCGCTGACGAATCCACGGGATAGAGCGATGCTCGAAGCGCTGAATGGTCACGCGCCGCGTAATCCTCGTCGGAGGACGATCCCCCCGCGTAAGGACTGAATTGGAAAACCCGCGCCGGTACTGCCGGCGCGGGTTTTCCCGTCAGTGCTCGCTAGGCAGGTAGATCACGTTGTTGGTGAAGTAGAGACTGATTTCATCGAGCGGGAAGTCGGTGAATTCAAGCTGCTGGGTATAGACGACATTATAGTTGCCGTCGTCGCAGGTCAGGGTGGCGGTGTGATCGGGACGGACGATCAGTTTCCAGATTTGGAAGCGTGTCGCGGCGACGCGCTTTTCGTAACGCTGGCAGATGGCGATGGCGTCCAGGAGCCAATACGCTCCGCCCGTGTCGGCAACGTATTTCGCGCCATCCGTGAACAGGACATGGCGGTTGATCCCGTGCCGGTACCAATGCTCCGAGCCGGTGAATTGTCTCAGATCGTCCTTGGTGAGTTTCGCTGCGTTCGTCATGATTGCCTCTCTTTTTTGAGTGACCCCCATGGCGGGGGCAAGAAAGGGCACGTCCTGCCGCCGATCTGAGCGCGGCTGTCATAGCTTGTTGGGGGGACCGTCCGCATCGCGGAGGGGGGAGCCAAGAAGCGTCATTGACAGCAAGCGGCGGCGGCTAAAGTGCCTTGACCCCGCCGTTTTTGGGTCACGCGAAAGAGCCATGCAGGCGCTTGTGCTGCGAAATAAGGATGAGGCCGATTGGCGGCAACCCGAGCAACGGGTGCCGTGCCGGTTAGACTCGCATCCGATCAGCCGGGCGTGAACCGTTGATAGGCTGCAGCGCGCGGGCCGGGCGGTTGCGGTTCCATTTCAAACTGCGCCGCATAGGCCGGATGAAAGCCCAACAGCATGTCGGCGATTTTCTGCGCATCGGCGGCGGCGCGGAAGATTTCGCGCTTATCCTCTTTAAGCGGCTTGATCCAGTTCGCGATGTAGCTGGCGTGCTGCGGGATATCGGTGGGGATACCGAGGACCGAAGCGATGAAGGCTGAGGCTAGCTCAGCGCGTAACTCTTCCATCGCATAACCCGCTGAACCGAAGCGATGCTGCATGTCGCGGTTGAGGCGGGAAGGCGCGCCACTCCAGTGACCAAGTTCATGCATGGCAGTTGCTGCAAATTCAGGCGGCCCGCGAAAGGCATGCTCAGGCGGAAGCTGGATGTGGTCGGTGGCGGGTGAGTAGAACGCGCGGTCGCCGCCTATCCGGACAACGGCTCCGCTGTTTCTGAGGATGACGTCGGCCGCCTCGGGACGCGTCCACGGCGCTTCCTCGATGGTCGGCGGTTTGTAAGCCGGGATGCCATCGATCTGCGAGGCATGAAACACCGCGTAATGCTTCAGAACCCGGATGGTTTTCCTGCCGTCCTCGGCTTCGTCGTCTTCGACCTCATACGGCTTGCTGAAAAAGATGGTCGTGGATTTTTCGGCCTTGCGAACCTGCCAGTGCTTCTCATGGGCTTGCTGGTAGGTCATCCAGCGCGGATCGCCTGATTGAAACCCGCGCATGTCCATGCCGAGAATGAGGACATTGATGCCGTGATAGCGTTTGCCGGTGACGGGGTTCACGGGACCTTGCGGCCCGCCCGCTTTGTCCGGGTCCCAGGGTCGCACCCAGGGTTTCACGCCATTCTCCAGCTCCGCAAGGATGCGGTTTGCGAATTCCTGCATGGGATCGCGTGTCGGCGTGTCTATCATTGCTGTCGGTCTCCGGGATCGTGTGGCTTGCCGGAGCCGCAACGACGAGTCAACCGAACGCTTTCTGGAACGTGTCGTTTGCCTTTTGCGTGATTTTCGATTCGTCATGATTCGCCTCTTTCGTTTGAGTGACCCCCACGGCGGGGGCGAAAGAGGGCACGACCTGCCGCCGGTCAAAGCGCGGCGGTCATAGCTTTTTGGGGGAACCGTGACCGCAGGACATGGGGGAGCCAAAACAGCGTCATTGACGGCAAGCGACGGCGGCTAAAGTGCCATCGCCCCGCTGTTATTGGGGCGGCAGGAAAAAAGGCAGATCATGACGAAAACTGCGAGGGGCCAAGCGGAAATAGCAAGTGCGCTGCCATGAACGACGGCTACCAGATGGTCCGAATGGCTGACGCGCGTATCCGGCCATCGCGGCTCAACACCGGGACGCCGTGGAACAGCGCCGTGGCAGCGATAACCCGGTCGGGGAGGTCGGGAAGGTCCTGGCGCGGGACTGCCGCCATCTTCATCGCAATGTTTTCGTCGAGTGGAACGTGCCGCAGAACAGCCTTCGGGTCGGCGGTCGCGGCATGAAGGTCGTTCAAGGCGTTGGCCGGGATTCGTCCCTTCTCAATGAGGTAGACCATTTCCGCGATGCTGATGGCAGAGACGCCGATATGGTCGCCTTTGGCGATCGTGTCGTCGATAAAAGCGGAGGCGGCTTTGCCGAGGCGCGGGTCGGAGAAGAGGTACCAGATGATCGCGTGAGTGTCGGCTATGGCAACGATCATCAGAAATCGGAGCGCGGAAAATTCGCGAACATCTCCGCCCGGTTCTGATCGATCTCCTCGGCCGATGGTGCGGTGCCGTACTTGGCGAGCAACCCGCGTAGGGAGAGCGTCGGTTCCTTCCGGGTAGCCGTCTCCGGCGCATCGGCAATGATCTTGTCGATGACCTCGCGCACCAGCTGATCGGCTGTCACACCCTTTTCGTGCGCCAAGGCGATGAGCTTGGCCTCCTGCTGTGGCTCCAGGGGCAAAGTAATGGTCATGCGGCCCGTTCCTTCCATGATTATGCCCTGATAATGTACACGAAAGCGACCCCGACCGCAAACCATTGAGACAAGCATTGAGACATCAACGGCAGGGAAGGCGGTGGGCGAAAATAGAGGGCAGCGGGCATCTCGTGGAATACTCGGTCTTTCACGTCCTCAATTGCTTGACCTGCTGCGACGCCACAACACAGGCCTGCACCGGATTATCGGCGAACTCCACGACGAGATTGCGCTGCTTGAATATCGCAACACATCCGGGACCGGCCCGGACGAATTCGAGAAGGGACGACTGGACGGTACTACCGGCGCGGCGCGGATCGCGGCGGCGGCGCTCCATGGCGGCAGCGAGTACGCCTATATCATAATGTAGGCAAGTCCCCTTTATGCGGACTTGAGGACTTTGTAGTATACCCCATGGATCAGCTCAAACCACTTCCCAAAGGCCGCGTTCGGTCGATGCGGTTACCAAGGTCTTGCAGATTGACCGGCGGAAAGCGACGATCGGACCGACGCCGGGGGCGGTCATCAGCCTGCGGCATACCGGATGCTCTTTGGCAATGCTCTCAATCTGCTTTGTGGCCTTGTAGAGCATATTGTTGACTGCTCGGTAGGGCTACTCCATGCTCCTTGCCTTGGGAAGCAGCTGCCTTTCCGCGTCTACACCATGGGGCGAAGAGGGCACGTCCTGCCGCCGATCAAAGCGCGGCCCCCGAATTAAACGGGGGGACGCCCGTACTTTGGAACACTGGCGGGGGCGCTGTGTTAGTGCACAAGTGGGCAGGATGCGGGAAGCGGCAAGGAGTAGTGACCCCTTCTTAACGCTGATACTCGCATTTGGCGTTTACGCAGGCTGCGGTTGGCCCGCCCACGGGACCGGGACATGCGATCGCTCCCGTAGGCCGCCCGCACATTTCATTCGCATGGACCACCATAATCAAATATTCGTTGACCCATTTTGCGTTGATACCCTCATCGTTTCCGCATCGTATGCAGTTTGTTGAAACTGCCACGCAGTCGGAATCCATGATGCAAGTCCTGTACTTTTCAGGCAATGGCACACTGAGCCTGCATATTCCCTGTGTACAAACAGGGTGAGGCCCTTTTTCCCCTTGCATGGGGGAGGAGCAGGAAGCCGCTTCCTTTGCGCACTGCTTGATAGCTACATCTTCATAATGATCGCGTTGAGCCGCATTTATAGCGTCCATATCAAGACACGGGTCGCAGTTAGAACTGACAGCTATGCAGTCAGAATCTTGTTTGCAGCTATAAATGATTTCAGCATCACGTCCAAATACATCTATCGATTGATCTAACGGCGGCGGCGATTTCCGCGAGGCTCTTTGGACTTCAAGCCCATGTCTAAACGTGACCATCACAACGGAGAGCGCTGCGATGACACAAAACAGGCCAAGTATCTTTGCGATCGAACGCATCTGGAACCGCCTCGCTATTACGAACCTGACGGGATGATAACGGCATGTTGACAGGCGGGGAAGGCGATTGTCGCTTAGCGCCAGAGCCTTTCGAACCGGGCGGGGTTCGTCGCGGTGTACTTGACCGTATGCTCAATTTTCCGGTGTCCAAGGTAATCCTGAATGTGCCGGGTATTCCGCGCCTTGATCGGCCAGGGCGAAGCCGCAAGCGTGGCGCAGCATGTGGGGATGGGCGCGAAGGGGCAGGGAAGGGCGAAAGTTAAACCTTTACCAGTTACGGGCCGCGCCCGGAGAAATTTTGGTGCCCCCCCCAAGGCAGGTGTGCCTCTGGGATTATTCGTCCTCTATTGGGTGATGGTATAAATTAATCCGTGATCCCGTGTCCTGCTCATCCCATTCGTCCTGCTTAAAATATATATCCTGTTTTTGGGGGGCTGCCCCGCCTCTCCGGGCCTAGGCGCTGACGTTGTGGCCCCTATGCGGGAGTGGCCCCCTCCCGTGCAAGAGCGCCCATGAGCCTGCGGCCCCAACGCCTCCGGGCCTATGTTGATTACGCCATTCCGCACCCACTAAAGTGCCTTCGCCCCGTCCGTTTTGAGGGTCAGCAGAAAAAAGAAAACCCATGAGCGGTAGCGACAACGCGCGAGTCACTTGCCAGGGGGCTACGGTTTAGCCTATAGAACATAACATGAACATACAGCGTGGGAGTTCGGAGCTTGAGAGCGGCCTGCGCTGGCTCTTCGTGGACATGAACAGTTTTTTTGCGTCATGCGAACAACAGGACAATCCCGATTTGCGCGGCCAGCCCGTAGCCGTCGCTCCGATGCTGGTGGACACCACCTGCGCAATTGCCGCCAGTTCCGAAGCGAAGGCCTTCGGGATCAAAACGGGAACGCCGATATGGGAGGCGAGGAAACGCTGTCCGCACATCAAAATCGTTCAGGCGCGTCCCAAACTCTACGTCGAATATCATCACGGGATTTGCGAAGCGATTGAAACCTGCATCCCCATCGATGCGGTTCTGTCGATCGATGAAGTGGCGTGCAAGCTCGACAATGTGCAACGAAGTCCCGAGATCGCGCGCGCTTTGGCGATGTCCATCAAAGCCGTTATCCGTGATCATGTAGGTGCTTTCCTCACCTGTTCCATCGGTGTCGCCGGTAACAAGCTCCTCGCGAAGCTGGCTTCCGACATGCAGAAGCCGGACGGCTTGGTCATCTTGCAGCCGGAGGAATTGCCACAAGCGATCCTCCATCTGAAGTTGCAGGATATCTGCGGCATCGGCCCGAATATGCAGGTCCGGCTCCACGAGGCGGGCATCACGGATATTGCGGGATTATGGGCCGCGGATGCGCAACACTTGAGGCGCATCTGGAACGGCATTACGGGCCTTCGCTTTCATGCGCTGCTGCATGGCGCCGATCTGGCGAGTCCTGTCAATCCGACCCGGAGCATGGGACACCAGCATGTGCTGTCGCCGGACGAGCGAACGATGGAAAAAGCGACGCCCGTGATCCGGCAGCTTCTCACGCGCGCGGCACAACGCCTGCGCAGCGATGGATTTTACTGCCGGCGTCTCTGTCTTGACATCAAGTGGGTGCAGGATCTCGGGCATCATTTCGACGAATGCCGTTTCCAGGAGACACAGGACACGCGCGTTCTTCTGAAAACCCTCATGCGGGTGTGGTCGGCCGCGCCGGGCTTGAAGCCGTTGCGCGTCGGCGTTGTTCTCACCGATCTTGCACCGAAAGCGACGCATCAACCGGATTTGTTTGATCGCCCGGAGCCGGTCCATCTCACGACGGCCATTGACCGTCTGAATTCCCGCTACGGGCGGGGAACGATCAATTACGGATCGTCGATCCCGGCGATGGGAAGTAAGATTTCATTTCAGCGCGTGCCGAAGCTTGAGGAATTTTAGAACCGTTCCTCAGACTTGCTTGATCCGCCGGAACGATGAGGGGGCAGGGGCGGTAGGAAAGAAGAACTCTCCGGCCATTTGCCTTGAACTACTCCAGCACATCATCGTGGTCGATGCGGATATTGATATGGTCCTTCGGGGCAGGGATGCCCATAATGGCCTGTGTCCAATCGGCTTCTCCCTGAACGTCATCAGCATCGGCCCGGATCGACGCTTCGAGCTTTTTGCCGCTCGTCGCATCGACCTTGCCCCAATCGGTCCGGTCTTCGCCTCGGGCGATTTTGCCTTTGATCTGTTTAGCCGTATAGCGCACGGTATCGCTTTTCTTCTTCATGTCTCGCACCTCTTTGCCATAGGCCGTAGTTTCTTGCGAGCAGGGGAGACTTGCAAGCGTTAAGAAAAAGCGGTATAGTTCTTCTTAATCTATAAAGCAGGTTGATCGATGCAAACCATGCGAGATCAGATAGTTGCGAGGATCGAGCGCCTCGGCGAGGGGAAGGCCTTTTCGGCGAAGGACTTTCTCGACATCGCCAGCCGGACGACGATCGACGTGACCCTCGCGGAGCTGACGCTCGACGGAAAAATCCGCCGCGTCCGGCGGGGCCTCTATGACATGCCCAGGGTGAATCCGTCGCTTGGCGGAAAGCTGAGCCCGGATATTGACGAGGCGGCGCGCGCAATAGCGCGAAGGCAACGATGGAAAATCGTGCCGGAGGGCGCATGGGCGGCAAATCTGCTCGGCCTCTCAACGCAAGTGCCAGCCAAGATCATCTACCTGACCGATGGCCCGAACAATGAGGTGCCGATCGGTCGCCGCAGCATCTATTTCAAACACGCCCGGCCAAAAGCGATGGCCGGGCTTGAGGGCAAGTTCGCGCTCGTGGTTCAGGCGCTGCGCCATCTTGGCAAGGAAAGCGTGGGCCCTCGCGAGATCGCGACGCTGCAGGCAGCGTTGTCTCCAGCCGAGAAACGCAAGCTCGTGAAAGACACGCGGTTCGGCGTGGACTGGATCTACGAAGTGGCGAAACGGATCGCGGAGAAAGCGGCTTGAACCACCTCGCACGGATGCGCGCCGCCGAGCGCGCCGAAGTCTTCGCGGAAACAGCGGATCGAAAAGGCTTGCCCGAAGCCATCATTGAAAAGGACTTCTGGGTGTGCTGGGTGCTAAAACAGTTGTTCTCAATCGAGGCGCTCTCGGGGCGGCTCCTCTTCAAGGGCGGGACATCGCTGTCGAAGATTTTCCATGCGATCAACAGGTTTTCGGAAGACATCGATCTCGCCGTGGATTACGCGGCACTCGGCTTTACGGGAGAGAAGGACCCCAGGCGGGAGAAGATCTCAAAGACGAGGCGCGAAAACATCCTCGCCGCGATGATGGCCGAGTGCCAGCGGTATATCGGCGGCGAATTTCTGGATGCGCTGAGAACGCGGTGTGAGGAGATCCTCGGAGCATCCGGACCGTGGCACCTGAATGTCAGCGGGCAGGACCCGAACGTAGTCCAGTTCCGCTATCCCGGAGCTAGCGCCAAGAGCCTTGCTTACGTTGCTCCCCAGGTGGTGCTTGAGCTTGGAACCCACGCGGAATTTGTGCCGCGCGACCAGTTCACGATCCGCTCATTCGCTGGCGAAGAATTTCCCAATCTGGTCACCAACGCCGATGTTGACGTAGTCGCGCTCATCGCTAAGCGAACGTTCTGGGAGAAGGCGACTATCCTCCACGCCGAATACTACCGTCCTCCAGAAAAGCAGGTCCTGGAGCGATACTCGCGCCACTATTATGACGTTGCCATGTTGGCGCAGGGGCCGATCCGAGCTGAGGCCCTCGCAGACATGCCGCTGCTCGCCCAGGTTGTGAAGCACAAGGAGACGTTCTATCCTTCCGCCTGGGCTCAGTATGCCCGCGCGAGCCCTGGAAGCCTCCGCCTCGTGCCGGCGGAAGCCCGCCGGGCAGCATTGGAAAGGGACTACAGAAGTATGGGCGTGATGATTTTTGGTGAGCCGCCGACCTTTGCCACGATTATGGATGAACTAGTAGGGCTCGAAGAGGAGATTAACCGATAAACAGCTCGCGTGGAACACCCATCATGGTACGGCGATGGCATTCCACGACAGTTCTGGGCTGTGAAGTTGGTTGTTAGGGTTGGTTGCGAACTCAGGTGAGGACGGTAGTGATGTGCGCGAAACAGGTCGCCAAAAAAGATACTGATCAGTCGCCGACGCTAAACCGGAGATGGCAGGACCTCCGCTTGGTTGCTGCAGAACTGAAAAGGCTTCGTTGCGGTGCCCTTGAGCTCTGCAAGAGCATTCTCGATAACAGATTTATCGGAGTAGCTTCGAGGAAGTTCTTCGCTGATCTGCCGCAAGATCAACGACACTACTGGATCGCGAGCCTATACGCATTGCTGATGCCGCCGGCTCGACGGCGCCGCCTGGCGGTCTATTTTACCCCGCCGCATCTCGCACGTTATGCGATCGATGTTCTTACCGAAGCCGGAGTGAAACCGGGGGTTCACCGCATTTTGGACCCTGCTTCCGGTGGGGCTGCCTTCCTCGTTCCGTTAGCTTCCCGCATCGCAAATGACGGCCGCCGCCGGGGCCTGACGGGAAATGACGTTCTGTGCAAAGTGGAACAGACGCTATCGGGTATTGAAGTTGTACCCGACCTGGCGAACTTATCACTATCCTTACTCACCGAACTTCTTTCAAAAGAGATGGCCGTGGCGGGCCGCAGGAAGCTGCAGATCCGGATCGAGCGTGCAAACGCCCTTACGTTGGGCGGTCCGCAGGAACCCTACGATGCTGTGATCGGCAATCCTCCTTATGGTCGAATTTTCCGGCCGTCGCAACGACTTCTCAAAGACTTCGCGCCCGTTATTACGGATGGCTATGTAAACCTCTACAGCCTGTTTGTGAAACGCGCTCTCGATTGCGTTAAGCCGGGCGGCATCGTCTGCCTCGTTCTGCCACTTTCGTTCATCGGCGGTTCGAATTTTAGCTCACTGCGTAAACACATTCTTGAATTAGCGCGTGTGGTCCGGCTCGATCCGATTGAGAAGCGCGACGATGTTTTCTTAGATGTTCTCTACGACCTGTGCGTCTTGGTGCTCGAAAAGAAAGGCGGACAACGGTATTACATCAAACCGCAGAGTTCGCTTCTTACAGCAAACCAGACGGCATTAGAACTCGGGCATCTTGATGTGCCCCTATTCCCTAGCAATCGTGTATGGGCATTGCCGGATGGCGTGCAAAATGACCTTCTCTTCGAAAATGGATTGGAAACCCTGCAGGACTATGGGTACGTTACGAAGACAGGATACTTCGTCTGGAACCGCGAAAAGCATCGATACCGGACCGGCTTTGCGGTACGCAGCACGGAGGTGCCACTCTTCTGGGCGCATAACGTTCGACCAAACGCCCTGTGCGAGCCTCTGGCAGATCGTTCCGGTATGGACCACCTCGGCTTCGTCAAAATCAAAGCCGACAATAACGCGGTAATAGCCACAGACGCTATCATTCTGCAGCGAACGAGTAATCGTAGGCAGAAACGCAGGCTAATCGCTGGGATTGTTCGGCGGAACCGAGTCCCAGGTCGAAAAGGCTTTGTCAGCGAAAATCACACCATACTTATTCTGCCGGACCCCAAGAAAAGACAGAAGCTTTCCCTGAAGACGCTCTGCAGGCTTTTGAACACGGAAGCTGTCGATGCGCGATTTCGACGAATGTCGGGCACGGTCAGCGTATCAACGAAAGCTTTGCGGAGTCTGCCGCTTCCGGCCTCCGATGAAGCGCTGAAAGCGTTCGCCGCTGTAGCAAGCGACGACGAGGCGGCGGAGATCGCCTACGCACGATCCGTTGCTGGGAGCGGCACGAGGAAATCGAGGGGCCATGCGGCTAGGAGCTAACTCGAACGTAGCCGCGCAGAGCACGGCTCAATCGCTTGGGGTTGTCGCAGTTCCGGCCCCTTCGAGTCCTCGGCGGAAAGCTCTAAGAAGACGTGGTGAACCGGACTGCTTAGTAACGGAGGGGCCAAGCGCTTCGGAAGCACTTGAAGCCTTCCATCGCGTCTTGGTTTCGCGAAAGAGCGAAGTCATCCTGCTGTGGCCGGAACGTCTGAGCGGAATTGCGGCACTGCATGGGCTTGTTGCTCTCGACTTCCTCGGGGATTGTGACACAAAGCGCCTGACCACGCTCTTCTTCCCGTGGAATCGAAACAGCGGCAGTTCACAGCGGCAAATCCTTGTCGACCGTGATTTTGTCTACCGAACGACACTTCCGGCGCTGAACAGAGTTTTGCCGCGCCAATCTGGCTACCCGCCATATCCCTATGTTCTTGCTCTCCACAGCCTTAATAACGTCTCACAAACAAAGAACAGTCGCTTTTTAGAAGCCTTGAAAACCGATCCCGGATTGGAGCATCCGACGCTCTACGAAATCATGCCACAGCAGGGAGTGCAAATAACGGGATTGCAGCCGTATGACGCCCAGTTTCTGGCTCGCCTCCGTAAGCATACCTGGGTTGCGCGAAGGGAAAACCACATGCGCGCGGCTGTCGAAGCTGAGCGAACGCCTTTCTATTTGGCTGGGGTCGACACAGATATGATCAAAGCCGCGAGTCTGGGGCGGCTGGGCGTCGATCTGAGCCAGAACGGGCGGTTGCCTGACATTCTTCTAATCGATCTGATGTCGCGTGCCCGTGATCGCATGGGCCAATCTTGGCAACGGTCACTTCGCCAGTTGTTAGATCTATGCCTTGAGTTGTACCTCGACGACTGTCCGCCGGTCCTCGCCGTGACGGATGATGTTTTCGTCGGCGACATTCTACGAAACTCTATCATTCGGGAACACGAGAAATGGCGAAGCTCGGATGTGAAGGGGCCGGGACTGTCCATCAAAACTACAGTGATCCTGACGGAACATTCCGATCCCCTTGACCAAGACACGTTAGTAGTGCGCGCAACTCCGACCTTTAGCGTCGAAGCGTATGGAACTGATGTTCTGAGGATGGTAGAGAACGGCCTTCGGTTGAGACGACTTTTGATCGACGCCGGGCAGGAAGACCTTGCTGAAGTAGTCGGGACTGCCACAACGGTGATTCAGAATGTGCTGGCCTTGCCGGGGCAACCTCGCGAATTTCATGATTTCCTGGCCACACATTACGACGGCTATCAGCGGCAGAGATGGGGAACCCGCTTCGATCATCAAGCGCCACACAGCAAAATGTCGTCCGTCATCAAGTCGGGTTTAGCGGGGGTAAACCACGAACTGTTAGTGGAGTTTTTACGCGCTTTCGATGAACTACGCTGCGTGGCGGATTCGGACAATCCCGGAAGGGGGCGTTTCGATAGCTGCTTGCGGCATCTCCTTGAAGGAGATAAACGCAGTGTGGTTGTGTTTCCGAACGAGCTGCAACTTGCTTTTGCGGAGTGGCGTATTGAGAACGATTCAGTTCTAGCGGATATCAAAGCCGAGATCGAAGATAGGCTCGTCTTCGTTGACCGAAAGGAACTTTCCGAGCAATTGAGCCGTGAGGATTCGAATAGGACAAGAGTTGACCGTCTCGTCTTCCTCGAACCGCGGCCTGACGACCTGATCCGGCTTTTCGGTCGAGGTGCCCTTCCGAGCAACATACTTGTTTTTGCAAATCTGGCACGCATTGAGCAGGCGCGCCGCCGAGTGCGCATTCTGCTGACGATGGACGGCATCGATCCGATAAGGGAGCGGTTAAGCGTCGTGCAGCTTGAACTGGAGCGGGCGCTCGCCGGTCATATAAGTGACATCGGTGATTTCGACAGCGAATTGCCGAGGTTCGGTGCGAGCCTGTTGGATCTCACAGAAGCGTCCAGCCAGACGGCCGGTCCTGTTCGCATCATCAGAGTATCTGATCACTCCCTCATTCGCGCCTATGAGTCCTCCGAGTTTGCGCTCTATGAAGCCGACGCCATTCGCCACTTTTCACGCCGATGGGCAAAGGACCTCCGCCCCGGAGATCAAATCTGCATTTTCACGCCAGAGTTCATCGGAATGGCACGTGAGAAGCTGCGGTTTTCAGCTAACGCTCCCGATGTTCTGAGGCAGTACCACAAGGCTGTTCTCGAGAAGACCGTCTTGATTCCTGGCCGGGATTTGGCTTCAAAAGCTGCTACGGTCAGAGCACGAATGCGACAGATTGATCCGACCGCTGATTTCCCGTCGGAGGACGCGATCCGTCGCTGGCTCGATGTGGCTGATCTTCTGGATGCCCCACGAGAGTCGGTCCGACCCCAGGCGCCCGGCAGCCGCAGGCATTACGTGACATTCATGAAGGCATTGACCGTAAGCGATGACGTCGCTCAACTCTATTGGGACTTGGGGGTCTTCTTGACGCGATCAAAACGTATTCAACGCGGGGCATTCTTCCACCAGACGTTTATGGCCGTGCTTATCGATCCCGACGGAACGGCATCTCGTTTGGACGAAAACAGTCGGTCCGAGATGTGGCGTATTTACGAGGCGGCCGAGGATCATGTTGAGACAGTTGTTTCCAATGAGCTGGAGGACAGGCGATGAAAATAGCCGATCTTCGAACGCTCCCAGAAGAAATCGCGAACCGGCTGAATGATGCGAAGGAAGGGCTTGTCGACTCCTTGCTCAACCTGACGCTGCAACGAGTGAGCGGTTTCGGCTCCGAAGGCGAGATCGTCTATGGGGTTAAACCATCTTTGCGTTTCGTGTCCGGATTTCTATTGCCGCGCTACGAGGAGACCGGGCAAGACGACGAAACGTCCGATATTCACCTAAGTACTCATGGTCTGGATTTTCAGATCAAGGCGGAGTCCGCAGGTGAAGTCGAAGTGACTGTCGAGGTATCAATCTATGTGCGGGCCTTACCTGATTGGGACGAATTGAACCGGCAGGAGTTGGACCTTTTCCCGAATCCGCCGTTGAAACGCGATATCGAACAGATCATTCGGGCGACGACAAAGGAGCGTCTGACTGAGGCTAAGGCACAGGAAGCGTCCAAACCGGCGGATCAACGACGTTCGCATCGCGAGATGCAACAGAAGATCTATCGCGACTTGCTGGCGGAGCATGGTGTTCGGATAGCGGACGAAGCCGTGGTCGCCGACGTTGAGGAAGCAGAGACCGAAGACGACGGCGACAAGGCATCCGAGGAGCCAGCGGGCGGAGGTGATATCCCGGCGCGGCTTGTCGCGCAGCAGGGCAAGTACATTTTTGACAATGATCAGGCAGCACAAGAGCTGGATATTCCGCAGAAGTGGCGGCGCATCCCTTTGCGGTTGGCACCATTCCGGTTTGATCTAAAAAACGCCGACAACACCCCTGAAGCTGCGGATACGTTCTCCCAAGAAATGCGAGCAGTTGTTCAAAAAGCGGTGTCCGGCTGGGTCGGCAGCGATGAGGGCGGGCAGTGGGCGTACCGCCCGGCCGCTATTCTTCCCAGCCACTATCGCGGCGCGAATTCGTGGAATGCTTTCCTTTCCGACCTGCGAGCGCGTCCGCCGCTAGCCAAAGATGTCGTCCCCGCACTCGATGGTCTTACCCTGACCGTTCAGATTGAAACAGACCTTCGTGATCGTACTCGGCGCAACGTGCGCGTCATGTTGGAAAATAACAGTCGAGATGTCCGTTCGAGGTTGCGCGAGCGCTTCGAGCACGCAGTGCATCAAGTGAAGATAACTGTGGATTTGCCCGCTGGTGCACATCGGGCGTTGAAGTTGGACCGAGTCGAACCTTCCTACCGCTTCCGCGATTTTCTCAGCTACCCGGCAATCGGTATCAATTGCGGCGTCATGGATCTGCATACCGCTTCGCGACTACACTTAACCACGACATGGATGCCGCGTTATAACCAGCCGCGCATCGTGCCGACCGAAATCAAGAATGTTCCGACCGGCTTTCAGGCACTTGCTTCGGAGAATTTCGAGCCTGCGTGTTTGCGGCCTTTGATCGGCGCCTACGAAGCTTGGATAGAGACACAAAAGAAGACCGTGGACCCAACACTGGGCGCTGAAAGCGAGGAGGAGGCGCTACGCGAGAAGAGCAAGTTCGACCAGGATGTCCACGCCTACGAACGTGAGAAGGAGCGTATTGCGCTCGGGATCAAACTGCTGGAACTGTCATTCGAACGCTTCAAGGAAGATCCACAATCTCCGGAGAGTTGGCCGTATTGCGCGTGGCGGCATCTGAATTCGACCTTCTACGAAGCGGGTATCGAGCGTGGTATCACGGGATGGCGCCTATTTCAGTTGGCCTTCATACTCGCACATATTCCCACTATCGCGTCGAGAATACCTGCTTTTGCTCAGAAGCCATGGTTTGATCAGATATTCGATGAAGAGACAGCCACGCTTCTGTACTTCCCGACAGGCGGCGGCAAATCAGAGGCTTTCTTTGGGCTCCTCCTTTTCACGCTTTTCTTTGATCGTCTCCGTGGCAAGCATATCGGGGTATCGGCTCTGATCCGTTACCCGCTGCGACTGTTGACGCTACAACAAGCTCAGCGTCTTTTAGCACTTCTCATCCGAGCGGAGCTTATTCGTAGAAAGGTGGGGATTGGGGGACAGACGTTTGAAATTGGGTTTTGGGTTGGCAGCGGAAATACTCCGAATAAGCCCGATGATCCTCGTCTGGACCCGGTGCCGCGCCGGAAGGCAGCGTCGGACGACAACGACGAGGCAGCCAAACGCCCATATATCGAAGTGAATGAAAGTTTTAACAAGATCCCTGTGTGCCCGTTATGTAAGTGCGACACTGGCCTTCGTCGCGTTGTCAGCGGCAGCGCACATGAGATTGGGATCGTTTGCTTCAATTCAGACTGTCGCTGGAACAGGGAGACGAATAGCTCGTGCTTGCCATTCCTGATCGTGGACCGCGATATTTACCGACATGCGCCGGCCGTGCTTCTAGGCGTCATCGACAAGCTCGCTCTAATCGGACAGCACCCAGCCACAATCAACAGAGTCATTGGCATGTTCGGATTGGCCCGTTGGCAGGAGAACGACACGGGTCACCTCGTAATGCCAGCGCGCGCGATGTTGAAGGAAGGGCCGGCGGCTAACGGATGTTCAGCCGTTGCGCCCGCCTATCAGAATGGTCTGGAAATCTTCGTAGATCCGTTTCCGGCGCTCATAATCCAGGACGAGGCCCATCTTTTGGAGGAAAGCTTGGGAACTTTCGCCGGTCTGTTCGAAACGATGCTCGAACAGTTGTTTGTCCGCTCGGCTGATCTACTCGGGGCGCGGGTTGCTCGAAATCCCGACGGCACACATCCACCACGGCTTCCCAAGGTTATCGCTGCCACGGCCACGGTGAGCGTTCCACAACAGCAATTCGGTGCCCTCTACCAGCGGCACCATATGCATTTTCCGTATCCCGGTACGTCGATCTACAAGTCGTTCTATTCATCTCCGGCGGTTCCCATTAATCCAGGCCGGCAAAACCTCGCGGGCGATACGCCGCTCGCGCCGGAAATCGAAGCGCCGTGGATGCGGGTCTACGCCACGATCATGACGAATGGCCGGAATCACACAGTGACGACCGTCGCTGTACTTGCTGCCTATCACCTCGCGATAACGGAGCTATGGCAAGACTTGCTCGATCCGGCCCGACGGGCAGGGGCTCTACAACGACTCGTGAACGCATTAACTACCGGCGGGGTGTTGACGCCCTTCCACGCTGACGCGCTTACAACCTGCGCGAATAACAGCGATATCCTTCCTACGCTCGTGGATTTGATGCGTATCTCGCTTACTTACGTTACTAACAAGAAGGGCGGCGATCAGGTCATCGACGCCTTTCGCGAGGAGGTCGCGAAGATCCATCGGCGATATGGGCGCAAATTGGCGCAGCTTCATACGCGCCTCATTTCCGGTGGTGTTGACGTAAAACAGATCCAAGAAATCATGCGCGAAGCGGAGGGCGCGGCTCGGGCAGGGGATGGGTTTCCGGATTTGGAGCAGTGTCTTCGGAACATCGTTGCCACTTCAGCAATTTCACATGGCGTCGACGTCGACAAGTTCAACGCCATGTTTTTTGCAGGTATGCCGAATGACATCGCTGAGTTCATTCAAGCGTCGTCGCGTGTCGGCCGAACTCATGTCGGTTTCAGTCTACTCATACCTACACCACAGGCACGTCGCGACAGGTATATCGTCGAGACCCATGATATTTTTCATCGCTTCCTGGAGCGCATGATCGCGCCCCCTGCAATCACCCGGTGGGCGCCGAGCGCACATGAGCGCGTGTTAACGAGCCTATTTCAAGCCTGGCTCTGCGGTTGGGCAGAGCAAAAGCTCTTCATAGAGCAGCAAGACAAAGGGCGTGCACCGTCGCTTGAAACGGTAGGCGATGTAGGCCAGTTGCTGCGGGGGAATGCTCTTCCGGCAGCTGCAAAGGATTTCATGGATTTCGCTGTACTGGCATTGGGCATTCCGGGCCGGGGCAGCGATGGCATTGGATCGGCTCCCCATCGGACTTACTACGAGGAGCGGACGCGTAACTCGGCAAAACAATTGACCGACGAATTGCGCACTCTCTATACGACGACTCGCTTGGCGGATTACTGGGTCGACGGAGCTGTGGGACAGCCTCCGATGATGTCCCTGCGAGACATTGACGAGGCTGGGCGCTTCTTTCTCTCCAGGCTCTTTGGCCAACGACGCCTCCGGGGCGACGATGAGCGAGCACTGCTGAATAACGCCCTTCGCATTGTCCGTCGGCAGAGCGGCAGCGTGAGCGAGTTGGATAGCGAAGAAGGGGAAGGCTAGCGATGAATCGTTCTCGAACTCAGATTGCGACGGTATACGCGCCCGGTGCGCTCTTCACCTATGAAGGTGGGCTCGGATGCTGCCTTTCGGTACCGCTGTCGACACCGTATACGCCCTCTTCTCCGGCCGTCCAAAAGCAACTATTCGAACATTTGGAGGAGTTTGTCGAAAGTTGGTTTGACAGGGCAATGCGCTGTCGACAGAAGCCGGAAGTTTTGCCCGAACAATGCCTCGATGCGGCCTTTCTGGATCATAAAAAGGAGGCGCATGTCGACTCCGGGAAGTTCTCTCTTAATCAGCCGAGTCAGATCGGATTTGTTCCAGACCCGCTGGTCTTCGTGTGTTCGGATTGCGGAAGACTGACGGAATGCGAGGACGTCGAGGACTTGCGGCGACGGTGGCCACAGATAGAGCGGCGCGATGATTGCACCAAATCCGAAACAGGTTGTCATACGTGGCGGCAGATGGACGTTATCTTTGCCCATTGGTCTGGCAACTATTGCGGCTTGAGCCCCCACCGCTGGGTGATGGCTCCTGACGGCGCTGTCAACCAGGCGAAGAAATGTAAGAATTGCGGCCATGATGAATATCAGATCGTGACAAACGCCTCTCCATTTTTCAGCAACTGGAAGTTTCAATGCGTGAAATGCCTGGCTTCGAATGATGTCGTTCAAGCGGACAACGAGACGCTGCAGCTATTGAAACCTCGAATGGACGGAGGTCTCGGAAGTCTTCCCAAGGAATGGAACATGCTGCCCGTTTCTTACCGGGCTTCGCAGGTGTTTTACGTTCAAACCGACAGTTTCATCCTATTCCGGGACACGGACGTCACATCTCTTCTCGGCAGCGCGAGAAAGAGCGATCTTGTGGCCCGGCTCATGCAGCTTTTGAACTTTCCTGGAACACCTCTGACGAATGAAGAAATTATCCGACAGCTGCAAGCGAACGGACGGACAGCCGAGGCAGAAGAGTATAGGCAGTTGGCCGATATTGCCGTTGCCATGCCAGCGGCACAGAAAGTCATCGAGAAGCAACTCCTCGAAAAGCGCGAGAAATACGAAGCAGCCGGGATTATCGCCAAGCGCCATTCTCAAGCCCCAACCCTTGCCGCTCAAGTGGAGATGAGTCCGGATTGGGCTCGCCGCTATAACCCGATTCGACTCGCTATCGAGCACGCCGCACTTCGTTCCGAGGTTGTCGATCGGCAGGGCACAGACCCGAGTCTGCCTGCGATTTCAATGCTCAATCCTGAAGTCTGCGATATCGACCCGGAAGATGCGGTGGCCGCCAGCTCCTATACGAACGCAGTGCGAGAGGGTCTCGTCGACCTCGGCATCGAGGAGATGATCCTCCTCCGTGGCCTCGATATCTGCGAATTCAGTTTTGGCTTTACGCGGGTCGGATCGACGCCATCGACGACGGTCAAGGATCTGGAGATGCCGGTTCGTCTGAAAGCCTTCGCGTACAGCGAGAAGAATAAGCGGCCGATCTATGTCCTCGAACAAAAGAACGAAGGCTTTTATATACGCCTTAACGAACAACGTGTGGTCGCCTGGCTTGTCCGGAATGGCCTGGCTGACAAGCTGCAGCTCACTAACGGAATGCGGCTGGGCGGGCGCCTTGTAGAAGAATACGTCGATTTTGAGCGGTTCCTAGAGCCTTACAAAGAGCGTACTGGCGAGAGCCGAACGCCCCGATCCGTCCCGAACTACGTTTATCTTCTGCTGCACACGATGGCTCACCACTTCGCGCACGCCGTCATCGAGTACTCCGGCCTGGAGTACGGGTCTCTCGGTGAATATCTGTTTCCTGCGGATTTGGCCTTCCTGGTCTACCGGCGCGGCATGACCCCCGATCTGGGGAACTTATCTGCCATGTGGCGGAACTATGGACGTGCCGTACTGGATCATCTGCTTTGGGATCGTTCGCTTAAATGCGATTCAGGCAGTCTGTGCGACCAGCGCGGCGGCGCCTGCCCGGCATGCATCATGGCGCCGGAGGTCACCTGTATTGCAGGAAATAATTTACTCAGCCGGTCGGCTTTACGCGGCGGCCCTCCACCGGGATGGGATCTGAACCGTCAACCCCTAGTTGGATTCTTCCGGATAGATAGTTAAAGACGAGATTGCAATGAGGCTTGAAAATCATCCCGGCTATTTCGCATGACCTCGCGGGGAGGGAGCGCCACATATGAAACCAACACTGGGCTGGACAATGCTGTCGCGCGACGAGATGCGGCAGGCCGAGCGACTGGCGAGCGGCGAGCAGGACACGCGCGACGAGATCGGCTTCCTGCTCATCCACCAGGGATTCGCCGACCGCTTCTTTCCAGGCACTTCCGTGCTGCACACGCGAGTCCGTTATGCGCTTTTCGTGCCATGGCTGTTCCTGCATGCGACGGATCGAAAACCACGCGGAATCAATGTCGATACCGCAATCCGGCGTGAACTGATCCAGCTTGCCATCCGCCTGAAAAAAGGAGAGCGCTACGGCGTGATCGGCGGCGACAAGCTCGGCGACCTGACGTCTCAGCCGCCGGACCGTGTTTACTGGACAGCCTTGCGACAATGGCGCCTACTTCTGCCATCGGTCGGCTCCCGTTCGGAAGCACTTCGGCGGCTGCGGGCCTCGACCAATGCCGCGCCGCTCGACGATGACGGGGGTGCCCTCGATGACGATTCGACGGAAGTATTCTGTACCCTGCCAAAGCCGCCAGCGGGCTGGGACGATCCCGAGGGGAAGCTGGATTTCAAGTTGAGCACGAAAGAGCAGGATTTTCTGCGCCGGCAACTGGGCCAGCTCACGCGCCCTGGAGAAACTGCATCAGCGCTCCTCTCACGCCTCGCCGAGGCCCGCGACTCCTTTCCCGCCGCGGCGCATGGCCTGCCGCGCGGATTGGACGTCCGCGCCGATGCCGCGGACAAACAGGCGCTCGGTATCGCTAGGGATGCCGCTGATCTCGCTGCGATCGGCAGGGCCGTTTACGGCGCTCTTGTCGAACATTTGCGGGCTGAGGACGGCGGTCCGGATGAGAACACGTTTCGCCTGCAGCTGCATTCGCATCTCGACGAGTATGGGAAAGCTGCGGCCCACTGCGATCTGGCGGGGCTGGAGGCGCTTCTGCCCTCTATTCCTGACTACGTGCGGGACGTTCTCCAGAAGACGCAGGCCTTCGTTCGCAGCGGAAAGCCGGAAGCTTACTTCTCCTTGCGCGATTGCTATCAGCGCTCGGAAGTGATGCGAAAGACAAGCAGCCGTGCCCGCCTGGCGAACACCGTCCGAGCGGCCCAGAGGCGCTCCGAGTGGGACCGCAAGCTCAATACCGACCCGCTGCATTATCGCTGGTATATCGTTCGCGACATGCTGAACGACCTGAGTGGCCAGTCATGAGCAATGCGAGCTGGCCGAAATATTCATTTACGGAAGTCTTGAAGCCGCCCGACGGATGGTACACGGATCATGCCATCCTGAGCACATACTCCGCCGATCTCCTCGTGATCGTGACGTCGCTGCTGGCTCTGGGCGGCTATGACCTCGACGGCGACCGCCGAGGCAGCCCTGTTGAACTCGTCAGGGCCATCGAGGGGCTCCGGGGCCGTGTCCGTATCCTGGCACAGGAGGGAAGGGTACCAATCCCTTCCAAGCAGCTCCCCATTCTCAAGCTGCTCGACAAGTTCCTATTGACCATTGTCACCGACGAGACTGAAAGCTCTTTCCATGCGAAAGCAGCGCTGTTGCGTTTTCATAAAATGGACAAGCCGAGCGAAACCCAGTGGCGGATCTGGTTTGGCAGCCGCAATCTGACCCGCGCCATGAATTGGGAGGCCGGACTGGTACTCGCCAGCCGGGCGGACGGGAAAGGGCAGAAGATTGACGGCTTGGCTGGTGTGGTGGAAGCGTTCGCCGCGCGCGCAAAGCTGGCGCAGCTGACACCCGGAAGCGTGCGGGCTGAGCTGTCGAAATTGACATGGGAGTGCCCTCTCGGATGCGAAGTCAGGCGCGTAAGCCTGCTGGGGCCTGGGCTAGATTACGGTTTTCCAGAGCCTCCAGCGGATACCGAACGCATGTTTGTCGTCAGCCCCTTCCTGGATGCAGCGACGGTGCGCACCGCAGGCAAATGGGGAGGGCCGAAGACACGCCGAACGCTCGTTTCCACCGATCTCGAATTTCAGCGGCTGTTGCGCGAAGACGCAAGCGTATTTGAGGGCTTCGACAATCTCTGCAGACAGCCGCTCCCTGATCTTCCGGCGGAAGGCGCTGTCAGTATCGAGGAGGAGAACCGCGCCGCCGTCGAAGTCGCGGAGAGCGAAGAGGCGCCGCCGCAAGGCCTGCACGCGAAGCTGCTGTTTGCCGCGAAAGGCAAACGCCGTCAGCTGTGGATTGGAAGCGCAAACACAACCGCACGAGGATGGGAAGGCCGCAATATCGAGATTGTGGCAGAGCTCGCGGTCAACCAGGAAGTTGCCGACGGCATCGATGCATTCGTCGATACCTGCGAGCGCTGCACACCCGTCGTAACGGAGTCAAAGGAGGATGAAGACGAGCAGGCATTGGAGAAGGCCCGGAAGGCGCTGAGCGGCACATGGCTTCTGCGCCAGTTCATCCGCGACGGCGAACTTCAACTTGTGGCTCCGTCGCCACCGCCTATCACCGATTCGCAAATATCCGTCGAAGTGGCGGTGATGGGAGGCGCTTGGAAAACGTGGCCGCCTGATGCAGATCGTGTTTCGCTCGCGAGGGTAAGGGAGTGGGAGAGAACGGATTTCGTACAAGTTCGGGTGAGGCTTCGCGATATGGTCTGCGCTTGGGTGCAGGTCGCGCCATGCGATCCCCCACCGGACGATGCACGTGACACCGGACTCATCTCCCAGTATCTGAATCCGACCACATTCATGTGGTGGATGCGCAGCATGCTTACGGATGCCACGTCGGATGGCGGCGGAGACTGGGATTCCGACGACGATCCGCCGAAAGGCAAGGCGCCGAAACGTTGCCGTGCGCTTGATGCCGATGCCATGCCGACGGTCGAGGAAATCCTGCGTGCGTGGGCACGGGACGCCGCGGCTTTCAGGAACGCGGACGAGAAGGTCAGGACCTACCTGTCCGAGCTCGAACGACGCGCGGCTGAAACGGACGCTGAGTCGGATGCGAAACTGCTGCGAACGTTCCGTAAAACATGGGAGACGTTGGCGGGGGAACTGCAATGACCATCCGCAGGATCAGCGAGGCGAAAGGTTTTCAGCTCGCCACGGCTCAAGCCGCCCTGAAAACGCTGGGGTCCGAGGACGGCCCGCGCCGTTTTCTTGTGGCGGACGAAGTGGGGCTGGGAAAAACAGTCGTCGCCCGAACGATCCTTCAGCAGCTGATCAAGCGCCGGCGGCGGCCGCTGGTGGTGTTTTACGTATCAAGCAACCTCAACATTGCACACCAGAACCGTGCCAAGCTTCTTGAATTGCTGCCGACGGAAGAGGAGCAAGACGCGGCGTCGGCTGCGGCGGACCGGCTGACGCTGGCTGCCAATCCCAGGTACCGCCCCAGCCACGACAAACTGCACCTCTATACGCTGACGCCGGACACTTCTGTTCCAATGTATCGGCGCCGGGGCGGCTTCGGCCGGCTCGAAGAGCGCGCCCTGATACTGCGGCTTCTCAGGTGCCGCTTTCCAACGCTCGATACACCGTGGTTCTCCAAGAAGTGCCGGGGCAATCAGGCGGGGGACCACAGCTGGAATTGGGCGCTGCGCCAGCATGAAGACCTGAAGGGTGTTCGTGACCTCCAGGACCGCTTCCTCGAAGCTCTGGCCGAAGACAAGCATCTGAACCTAGGGACGGTGGACGCCGCTTCGATACTGGAGGTGGCCGAACAGAAGCGCCCGGCGCACTTCATGGGCAGCTTGCGCACCGCGCTCGCGAAATCGGTCCTTCGCGACGTGAAGCCAGACATCGTCATCTTCGACGAGTTTCAGAAGTTCAGGGAGATGCTGATCGACCCGCCGGGCGCGACGCCGGACCCGGTGACTCTCGCGCTCAGGGGCGGGAGCTCCAACGGTCATGGCGTGCTTCTGCTGTCGGCCACCCCGTACCGTTTGTACTCCACGCGCCAGGAAGAGGCCGCCGGAGCATCGCACCATCAGGATTTCTTCGAACTCATTCGATTCCTTTTCGCACCGGAGAGCAGGATGCCGAAGGAGATCGAGCGCGACCTTCTCGATTTCGGCGGCATGATGCTTGCGAAGGAGACCCCCGATTTCAAGGTGCTCGGAGATCTTCAGGGCGACATTCAACGGCGCCTTCGGCGCGTGATGAGCCGGACCGAACGTCCAAACAATCCAGGGACGTCTTTGGAAGAGAATCTTGAGAACCATCCGCGATCGGAGATCCTACCGGAGGATTTACGGGTTTTCCGGAACTGGGTGACGCGGTTGCGGGACGGACAAAAGGATGAGCGGGGCAAGGTCGATCTCGTCAGCTTTGCTGTGCCGTTCTGGCTCTCGGTTCCATTGCCGGTACAGATGCTTGGCAAGGGGTACGTGGCCTGGCGTCGCGCCGACAAGACGCGCAAGAGGCGCGACGAGCCGACACTTCGCAGGACACAACGCGATCATCTGGATGCGCCAAAATCATGGCCGCATCCGCAGTTTCGCGCGCTGAACGGTATCGCACCGCCGTCACGGCTGGCGCTCCCGTGGATCGCGCCGTCCTTGCCTTGGTGGGATTTGCAGGGACCGTGGGCCGCGCCCGGAGCGAACGGGGGCAAAGTGCTGATCTTCACACGGTTCAAAGCGGTCCCGCCCGCGCTTGCGAGCCTTTTGAGTTTTAACCTCGAAGCGTCGTTTGCGCATCGGTTACACCGGAATTATCAACGCGCCGGTGAGGCTCAGCCGCTGCAGTTCAAAGAAAACCGGCCGACGCTGCCGGCGTTGTTTTTCGCGTCCCCTACGCTGATCGCATTCACCGATCCCCGGCGTGACCAGTCCGCCTCCCTGGCCGATGTGCGAAATTCCATGCGGCGGCAAGTCGGTCAACTGCTCCGGGAACGGCTGGGAGTCGAAATCAAGAAGAGCGGCGGAAAGCGGCCGCTCTGGAAGCTTCTTCCGGCACTTGAAGTCGCGCGTGAGCTGAGCATGCCGGAAAGCGGCCTTCCGACATGGCAAGAGCTGCGAGGACATTGGCGGGCCGTGGCGTCAGGACAGGCCGACGCGATCCGCAGCGTTCTAGCACAGTGGAGTGAAGCTGCCGAAGCCGGCCTCGGCGCCGTCACGCAGAGCGAAGTGGCTGCGCTCGCCGAGTTTGCTCTATCCGGTCCCGGTGTCGTGCTCGGCAGATGCCTGCACCGCTTCGACCCGGAATGCGTCACGAGTGCGAGATACGGTCAGCTTCTGGACGCCAGCTGGAACGGGCTGCGCTCCTATCTGAACCGCTCGCTTTTTCAGGCCGCGCTCACCCGCCGCGGACAGAGATATACACATGCTATTCCTGAAGCCGTTGTCGCGGGCAATCTGGAATCTGTGCTCGATGAGCATCTGTGGATCGCAAGCAAGCTGGACGCGGACGCCATCACGCGATTTCCACGTGATCTCAAAAAGGTTCTCGGCCTGTATGAAGGCCGCCATCGCGTGCACGAGCCGGGGGCAGGAGACGATCCATTCCAGCTCCGCTGTCACGCGGCAATGCCGTTCGCAGATGCGAAGGTTGAGAACTCAGCGGGCGGCGAAGACCGTCTGAGGACCGACGACATGCGCCGGGCCTTCAATACTCCCTTCTGGCCGCACGTCTTGACGACGACCTCGCTCGGACAGGAGGGACTTGATTTTCATGTCTGGTGCAAGCAACTCCTGCACTGGGATCTATGCCCGAGTCCTCTCGACCTTGAGCAGCGCGAGGGCCGCATTCAGCGTTTTGGCGGGCTGTCCGTACGCTCCGCGCTCGCGGGACTGTTTCGGGATCACGCACTGCGCGAAGCCGGTCCGCGTTCAAGCCCGTGGCTCGTGCTTGCGGATCATGCCGATCAGCACTTCAGTGCCGATTCTTCTGGCCTCAGCCCGTGGTGGTCATGTCCAAATGAGAAAATTGAACGCATTTTCGTCGTGATGCCGCAATCACGGCAGACAATTAAGTTCGACCAGCTGAGCCGCCTTCGTTGGCTGTACAGGCTAGCTCTCGGCCAACCGCATCAGCAGGACTTCATCGAGACGGTCATGCAAATGACAGACGATGGTCGCCAAGAATACGTTTTGTCCTTATCGGCTTGGCCACATTCCGCTGTGGGCGACGGAGGTTTCGCTAAGTAGTAATCCAGGCTGCCCCGAATACTGCTGCACCAGTTTGTAAACACCGACCGGGGTCCTGGCTGTCGCTCGGCCATGGGCATTGTTGCGGACGGAAGAGAGCTCCGGTTGCATTCGTCCCCGTGGCTGGCCACCTAAACGGGCTACGCCACGGCGTTAAAGCACCCGCTCTCGTCAAAATTTCGAACTACATAAAAAAACGAAACTGGTACGGCGTGCTGCCAAGCACGTCCATGCGTTTAACGACTCGCGCGAGCACTTTTGCGTATTCGAGGGTGACGGGCAGGGGGTCGTAGAGTGCATCATTGTTCCAATCCATTTTGGACAGGGCAAGAATCGCAAAAGCCGATTCGTCCCAAGGACCATGTCCGGCATGCCGGACCAGCCGCAGTGGCCGTGGTGTGCTGCGTGCGCCTTGAAAATACTGCCGCTGGCTGATGTCGCGAACACTGCCGTGCGTCCAGAGGAGTGCTTCGCCTGGACCGATACCCAAGAGTGTGCCCCGTGACACCGGAAAGGGCGTGGCCTCCCCTTTCTTTGCGTCCCGTGTGCCTGTAATCTGCACGCCACGCCACGCCACGTTTTCGACCACCTGAATGAGGTCGACAGCTTCGCAAAGGTGAAGAGCTTCCATGCACCCATCGATCTCTTCGGGCTTGAATTCTGTGGTTTTGTGGACCATCACACGTCGAGGCGATCGCCCCGCGTGACGGCGGCGGTACAGATCCATAGAACGCGTCATGACGCGAAACATCTCACTACGCGATAGAAAGGGATTGTCACGCTGTACTTGGACTTCGTTTGCGTCATAAGCGATAAATTCCAATCCCGCCCCTTCGGCGTCAAAAACCTGGCTACAGCAGGTCACGAAGCGAGGCCGATTCGATTCGACAGGGCGGACAGCATAGGAAATTCCAATGTGGGCGGTCTCGGGATCTGTTTCTGCGAGTTTCCACGGAATTCCTCCCGCCTTGGCATAGAGAGCCAGGCCAATCCGCCACATAACACTGGCGCGATCAGGGTATGCGAGAGCCTTGTCCTCCCTCACAAGTTGAACGGGCAGATGTCGCGCGGCCGTCATCGCCTTGATGTGGTCGTGTAAATCAAAATCCTCGTTTGGGCCGCCGACATAACCTGGTTCCCAGCGTTGAGGTATGTAGATAAATAGAACGTCAAACTCCGCTCGATGTGCGTCCAGTCCTTGGATGGCCCGAACTATTCGATCAGCGAGAATAATGTGCGGATTAGGAGAATCGCGAAATTCGTTCTCTAGAGCGGCATCAAGTTCAACATGACAGGCGCGGCTTGCAGCACGCATATGTAAGCCGAAGACGCCTTGAAAGCCAGGCCACTCCGGAAGGTAATCAGTGCGCTCCGTCGGAATGGCCTTCGTATTCAGCTCCTTCATGAATCCGAAAAGACGGGAACCTTCACCAAATGGAGTAATTGTCGCGACGCGAATAGGGTCGAGAACCAATCCGCTCGAATACGGGCCAAACCGGATCAGCCCCCGCAACGGATGAATATCTCGGTCGGATACTCGATCCGGATGGAACGCCAGTTTGGGTTCCAATAACGAAACGTGCGGTGCGAGTTCGCTGCTCATGCGCCGGCTCTCCTTGAAAACGCGGTGTCTGGCGACAGTCTAAATACGGCATCAACCCCATCGCCGATGCCGAGCGCACGGATGTCCCCGCCATCACCTGCAATAATCCGCGCCCAGAAGGCGATCAAATCGTTGAGTTGTCGGTTGTAGCGTTTGACAGTTCGTTCACGAGCGAAGTCAGCGGCGACACCGCGGTTCTCTTCAGTAATTCCGCCGAAAACGGTTCGCGGTTCCACCACTAACCATAGGCGTTCCTGTGCCCATTCGAGACGAATGCCGATACCCTCATACCATGTGAGATCGGGGACGTTCCTAATCGTGCCCGTTAGGGCTCCAACCAGGTTTCGCAATGGCGCCCAAGCTGCTTCGGTCGGTGCAGAGGGTACAAGAAGGTCGGAGTTGCCACGTCGAACAAACGTCAGTCCGCGGTGACGGACGATCCCGCGCGTTAGCGCTTCTCGCAAGAGGCCGCGTTCGGCAGAGTCGTAACGGAGCCGCCTCCTCTCAATGGTATGAAGATCGAATTCTGTGATGCCGTACGGTGAAAAAGCCGCTCGCATATCTGCGTCTGCACCGAAGCCAAGGACGCCGACTTTTCTGCGCGCAACCAGTACGTCAACCTTCGCCAATTCGACGGCTGCGTGCATTTCGGGATACCCGCCGATGGTACACACGATACGCCGGCACACAGTCGGGATCTGCGTGACCGGCAGAGCGTTCAGCCGGACAACTGGCCATCCGCGCTGTCCAGCGGGGGAAGGAGCTCCGCTCCAGCGTTTTCTTTCTAAAGCAACTTTATCAAGGACGCCGGTATCAAGATCATTCCTCAGCCGCACAAGATCTCGCATTACCTCGTCGAAATTCTCGACGCGCACCAACGCAGCCTCTTTTCCTTGGGCAGCCGCATGCGCGAGCAATTCGGACACTTTCGGAAGGGGGTCAGCATCGCCTCTATGAAGCCAGAATAGCCCGGCAGGAAATGATCCGCTCTGCTTTACCGCCTCTTCTAGGGTGTCCATGATTGATGAGTCGCGACCGCTATAGCCAACGATGACGAGACCGAATCGCCGGCAACATTCGAGCATGAGCTGCCGGAGGCGTTCGTCTTGAAGTCGCAATTCATCCGATGTGTTTTTCAGTCGCCGGGATCGGAAATCACCGTGCAACTTGACCTCTAAGGGCCATCGACCGTCGTCGATGCACTGCCGCGCACGGTCAGGTGCATCGAGGTCGACCGTGCTTAGGTAGCCTGTTCCGTCATACACTTTGGCACATGCATCGGCCACTAGCGGATCGAAGTTCGTGGTCCATAATAAGCGTGTTAGCTTCGCCCGCATTAAGGTGGCAAGAGCAATGTGGCCGTATGAAGGTTTCGCGCCGGCAATCTTCGCGTCGAGATACGTCCGGCGATCGGCTTCGACTGGGTACACCGCTTCAAACAACGCTGCGTATTCGTCGTCCGCGCCGGGAGACGGCATATTACCGAGTGAGTCGATGTGGGCTTGTAGGCGATCCCGTACTCCTGGGGCAGCTAAATCGGCGACGGCTTGAGGCGAGGCTCGTCGTTGGCTGACGTAGAGCGTCTGCTTGAATTCCCAGATCATATCGCCGGCGGTAGGAATCCCTGCTGATGCGGAGGCCCCGGCCCCAAGGAACCACATCAGGTTAGGGGCACGAACCGCAAACCTGCGAGCGAAGTCGTCGGCTCCAATTTCGGGTATTTGCGTTCCGGGCCCCATTTAAACGACCTGAGCGGTTTCTCCTGGTGCTGAGATTACCCGATAAAATGAACTTCCAAAGCTCTTGTAACGTGTAAAACCATTCTCCCACTGTTTTGTTTTGCCTGCTGCCTCGGAATTCCAGGAAATCGTGGCCGAAACATGCACGGACATGAACGACAAAATCGTGACGGATCACCGGACTTGATGCTTCCCAAGTCGGTTATTTTGTGCATGATAAAGGACGTTATCATTCATAATGTGGCAGCAGGGAGTAGGGGTTACGCAAGATTCTTAATTAGCCACCTGAAGCGTGTCCCCGCTTAAACGTTCGTCGTAGTTGCGAGGCAGGCAGACACCCAATCACGTTGGGCCCGCGTATCCGGCGCCCTCATACCGGCGGCGGCGATGAGATCAAATGCCACGTTCGGGTCTATATTCTCGCTCGAACGTCCTCTCGGGACGCTCTGCAACGCTACCTACCGACTTCATTTCTCATTCCTGGAGAACCGGTTTCGTATATACTCCTCCCACTTGGAATGCGCCCGGCCGCCACGAGATGACAGCGAAAAACAAACTCCTTCTAGCGATAGTCTTGGTCTTGGCTGCGCTGCTGCCCATGAAGGGTTATGGGCAAGATCCAGAGCCATTCGGTTCCCTGAAGATTCGGTATGATTTTGACAACGATATTTTGAAAAAGGACGAATGGCTTCAAACAGCAGAGGCCGTTAGCCCGGATGGCCATTTGTTGGCCCATTTCGTCGCCGCTTACCCGCCGGGTTTATACGTCAAAGGTTTATCCACTGGCGAAGATACCCTTATCGTCCCCAAAAGCGCTGACTTGCGAACTGTAGATGGAATGACCTTCTCACCAGACGGCAGCCATCTAATATTTAATTGGAGAAGTAACGATCCGACTCGCGCTGAAGCTCCAGGCCGTATTTCTATCGTGAACATTGACGGCACAAACCTCAAAGATCTGGGGCAGGAAATCCCTATCGAACCGAGCCAACTTCAAAGGACAGACTTTTATGTATCCGACGATCCATATTCCAACGATGGTAAGAAACTCGCTGTCACCACCTTCTATCACTCAGAGGTTGGCCCAAGTATAACTTCAACGATCTATGTGGGAGACTTGTCCGATGAACACAGTGCGACCTTTCAAAAGATCGGCAATGGGCTGACGAAATCATGGGATGAAGCTGAATCCAGCATCTACTATTATCCGCCGGATGGAAGAGGTGTGTTGTGCAAACTCGATTTGAATACACAAGATGAGAGGGTCGCTTATGAGCCATTGCTCTTTCAGAATATTCTTGGCGGAGTACCTGGAACCGATCGCGTTTATGTTGATCATTTGGATTTTGGCAATTGCCACGTAGCAAATTCGACAGTTGGTTCCCTGGATCTGGACAGTCCGACGGCTGAGATGAAGCCAGCACAGTTCGTGGAAGGAGAGCCATTAAATGATCCGCCCTTGGAATGGATAGATCGTTTCCATACCGAGAGCGCTACCACGCGCGACGGTCGGCTCCGGGTCCATTCAGAAGAGCAGGGGTTATTCATAACGGACCTTAAGACGGGCAAAGATACAGAGATCGTTGGTCATAAAGATGACTTGTTTAACTTTGGCGAGGTGGCGCTTTCTCCAGATGCTCGCCAAATCGTGTTTAGTGTTTGCCCCGGCGTTGGAGCCGCTTGCAGGGACAATAGAGTTTATAAGGTCGGCATAGATGGCTCTAATCTGACTCGATTGGGGGGTGACGAAGAACGGCACATATACCAAAATGTGACACACCCTTCCTTTTCACCGGACGGTAGGAAAATAATGTTCCTAGTTACCACGCGCATGAAAGAGGACGGAGATCACTACTACGTGGGTATCTTATCAAATAACGAAGTGAATCAATTCCCTCGAAAGCTGGTAGACGGCCGTCCCGCGTTTTGGGGGCCGCGAGGGCAAAGTATCTATTACGTCAACACAGGTGGGCTGTGCCGCTTCAACCTGAGAACCGGCCAAAGCATGGTCATAAGACAATTTGCTGCAGCTAGTCAGCGACGAATGATCGGGAGATTGCCGGCCACCAATACCGATCTGTACTTAGGGAACGAAGAGACGGACGATTGTCGGGATACGCATCAGGTTATAGAGCCTGTAAACCTTGACGGTAACCCTATCAGCGTGGAATTGAGGAAGGTTCTTGCGAGCATACCGATGAAGGATGCCGAGGGAAATGATCTTGTCGCTATCCGCCCAGCAGGTCCACATCAGCTTTTTCTTCTCTACTGGACATGGGTCGGAGGTAACGGCGTAGACATTAAGAAGCGACACGCCCAGATCATCGAATACCCCTAGCTCGTTCCGCCGCGGCGACGGTATCGGATTTCCGGAAAGCGCGGCTCGTCAAGGCGTCCATATGTCACCCCCCTGCTTGACTTCCCTAACACGATAAAATACATTATCGCGTTTAAACTAACGCGGGTAGGGGCATGACTTCTGAGCTGATTCCGGTTCCTAAGCAGACCCTGACCCGCGCGCAATATGACGATTTGGCGGACGTGCCGCCAGAGATCGAATGGCTGGCTAACCTCACCAATAAGAAAACCCGCCGGGCCTACAAAACTGACGTCGCGGAATTCTCGACCTTTAGCGGATTGAACGAGGCCGCCCAGCTCCGCACCGTAACCCGTGCCCATGTCATCGCCTGGCGCAAGCATATGGAGGCCCGCAAACTGTTGCCCGCCAGCATCCGGCGGAAGCTTTCGGCCCTGTCTTCGCTTTTCGACTATCTGTGCGAGCGTAATGCCGTTGCTGGCAATCCCGTGGATGGCGTCAAGCGGCCGATGGCGAACGGTAATGAAGGCAGCACGCCGGCGCTCGGCGACACTCAGGCGAGGAAACTGCTCGATGCGCCGCCGCGGAATACGCTCAAGGGTGTGCGCGACCGGGCGATACTCGCCACTCTGCTATATCACGGCATCCGGCGGGAAGAACTATGCGGGCTGCGCATGAAGGACATGCAGAGCCGCCAAGGTGTTGTGCATTTCCGCATCAAGGGAAAGCGCGATAAAATCAGGTTCGTTCCAGTCCACCCAATGGCGCAGCGACTTATCGAGGAATATCTGGCAGCGGTACAACGCGGCAGCGGGACGGATGGCCCGCTCTTTCGCCCCGTCAAAAACAACCGCACCGGCACCCTCGACAGACACCTCGATCCGGGCTCGGTGTACCGCAATATCGTTACCGTATACGGGCGCGCGACCGGCATCGACGCCGAAGTGAACGGGCTGTGCGTGCACTCGCTGCGCGCGACGGCTGCAACCAATGCTCTCTCGCACGAATCCGATATCGCCAAGGTGCAGGAATGGCTAGGCCATGCGAACGTGTCCACTACGCGCCTCTACGACCGGCGCAAGAGCAAACCCGAAGACAGCCCGACATTCCGGGTGAAGTATTGACGGCGGTTTTGGGTTCGGTCAGGCTTGATGCCGTTGCCATAGGTCAGCCTGGTGACAGGGCCGAAGGGCCGGTAGGTGACGCCGGTCGCGACGTTACTGGCGCTGCCTGTCACTGATAGGCTATGGTTTGGATGCAGGAATGGGCTTCTGTTTTTCGGTGCATTTATAAAAGCCACTAAATGCGCGATCAATTGGCATGCTACCTGTCGTGGCCCATGAGTAATATTTTCCATTAATTGGAACAACTAGCAGCCTGTATTGTTCCCCAACAGCAACTGTTATCCCCCCATATCTTTCTTGAGGAGAGGTAATCGTCAGTTCTTGAGGGATAGTATCATCATTACCAAATACGATCTTGTCGACGCGGATTGTGATTTCCTGTTTCTCTCTTGGAACCCCATGTGCTGTGAGTAAAACACCATCGATTAGAATCTCACCCTTCATCTGTGAAGGTATTGGTCTACCAGAATCGAATTTGGCCAATTTCTTACGAGCAACACAAACCTGAGTGTTGGACGGTAGTTCGAAAGGGCCATTTTCGTCGAACGGAAATTTACTAAACAAAGTGGTCAACAGTTCATGTGCCGCACAGCAAACTTCTGTTTTTGAGGCAGGTTCACGAGACTTGTCTCCAGCGGACGAAAGAGTGTTCGTGCACCCTGTGACTAACAGTGTGAGACCCATAAGTATGCAGATGACCTTTAAGTACCTCATTTGTAAGCCTTTATTGAGGTGAAGGTGAAGGCGCAGGTTTTAGCTTTTTAAGCACATCCCTAAGTTGGTTAGTCACATCTTGCTCGCTGCTTGGCAAATCGTTGAGAAACTTATTGAGAGCGTTTATTTGATCTGCTGTTAAGTCACACGGCTTTTTAACATTTTGTAGTTGAAGCAAACATCGGAATGTCGCTGTATCCCAGTGCGTCTATGATGTCATTAGTCAACTGGTTAATTTGATCAGGAGTAAGATTGGGAAGAATGTTCTTTAGTAGAGGAGGAAACTGATTTCTAGACTAGCATCGCGTTCTCCAGGTACACCAAATGGCCATAAACCCCTCGGATCAACATACTTCAGCGGATGTCCGCCCACATACTGATACGTATTCATGCCACCAGCAAGCCCGATGGGATCACTCTCCACATATCTGGTGAGCGTGGTCGCATAATTCCTGAAGCCGTTATGGTTGAACCCGCTCTCCAGATCCCATTCCTGTCCGGGAAGGCGCAGGTCCTGCACGATGCCGCTCATGCCAGTCGCCGTGTAGCCGAACGGCTGGTAGGTCGCGCTCCATTGCACGGTCTTGTGGATGTCGGTCGCCGCTGACGGCGTGCCGAGGCGGTCAGTGTGCAGAAAGTACATCGCGTTGTTGCTTGGCTGGATTGTGCCGACCGGCGTCGCGCCGGGGCCGGATTGCGGGTTGAGATAGACGTAGTCCGCTCTCGTGGTGCCTGATCCATCGTTGTCGGTCAAGAGATTGCTGTTGCGGTCGTATTTATAGATCGATGTTCCGGTTGTTGTGCCGACGCTCTTCTCCCGCCGTCCCATCAGGTCATAGGCGTAGCTCACCATTTCTGCCGGAGAGGTGAGGGTAGCCGAGGCCAGCTGGTGCGTCCTTGCGCGTCGTCGGGCGGTAGTCGAGATCGTAGCCGTAGCCATTAGGTCAGCCCGGTGACAGGGCCGGAGGGCCGGTAAGTGACGCCGGTCACGACGTTGCTGGCGTTGCCTGCGCCTGGAAGTTCGGCCCGTCACTGATGTGACGCAGGCCAATGATGTCCCGCCTGTATCGCACGAAACTCGTCGAGGGATATCAGTCTCGGCTCGGTCCGAGTTTGTCGGTTACGAGGTGTCCTGTGGGTGGAGCTGTTGTGTACACGACATACGCAGCAGCGCAAGGGAGACATATAAGGAACGCTGCAACGGTACAGAGGATCGTCTTTCGCCCAAGAAGACCAAGTTTTGGCTTCAAGGTCTGTTGCGACCAAGCTTGGATAATATAGTTACACCAGCATATAAACAGCAGCAATGTGCTGGACGTAACACCCAATCCGCCTACGGCTCCAATGAACTGAACTAGAAAGCTCATTGTGTGCCGGTTGCCGTGTAGCCAAATGGCTGGTAAGTCGCGCTCCATTGCACGGTCCTGTGGATGTCGGTCGCCGGCGACTGGCAGGCCATACTGCTGGCGGCCTGTAAGCGCCCGACGAAGGTCAAAGTGAATCTTTGGAAACGATCATGAGACACTTCAACCACACTACAGATAATATAATTATATGAACTGCGGTAATTGAAAGGAGTTTCCATTTCCAGCCATTGTTAACGAGCAAATATATGTGCAACGCAATAACACTTGGCAACACAAGCAGTACAGGAATCACGGCCCAGTAATCCCCATAATGGGAATAAGGCGAAGCCAAGACCGTCCACATCACAAGAAAAGCACTAAGACCTAGAGGAGCCCAAATGGTCTTGAGTATTTTTGGAGTATTGATCATTTCTTCCCTCATTTCGGATTTGGGATTGGATACGCATAGCCGGGCACAGTACCGGTTAGAATTGGGGGAGTCGCTCCAACGGAGCGCAGGATTCCTGAAACAAATCCGTTACTGTTATACGTTGAACTGTTTATCGTCGGAAATGGAGAATAAGTAAGGCTGTTATTATAACTATTGGATGCGTCGATTAGATTATTGATGAAGTCGGAATCAGTCATGCCCGCGGGTGTTTGCACCAGTCTAGCCGCAGTCAGATGACAGAGCGCATCGGCGGGGTTGTTTGGGGTACTCGTCAGACTTCCGAAAGGGCCGTCTCCTGGCCCAAATGCCTGAGCACCCAACGTAGCTAGTTGCCCGTTCGTTGCTTGAAATAAGGGATTGTTCGCGAAGTCACTGGGGTTATTTGGTACTAAAAGAAGGGTTGTATGATTCAACGGATCACCAGGGAAAAACGCGCCACGCTCTCCAACGTAGACGTTAAGCCCTCTACGATCAGTCCACTTAAACGGATTTCCACCCACGTATTGGTACGTATTCATCCCACCGGCAAGCCCGATGGGGTCGCTCTCGACGTAGCGGGTCAGCTGGGCAGCATAATTCCTGAACCCGTTATGGTTGAACCCGCTCTCCAGATCCCATTCCTGTCCGGGAAGGCGGAGGTCCTGCACGATGCCGCTCATGCCGGTCGCTGTGTAGCCGAACGGCTGATACGTCGCGCTCCATTGCACGGTCTTGTGGATGTCGGTCGCCGTGGTTGGCGTTCCCAGCCTGTCGGTGTGCAGGAAGTACATCGCGTTGTTGCTCGGCTGCACCGTGCCGACCGGCGTCGCGCCGGGGCCGGATTGCGGGTTGAGATAGACGTAGTCCGCTCTCGTGGTGCCCGATCCGTCATTGTCGGTCAAGAGGTTGCTGTTGCGGTCATAGCCATAGATCGTTGTGCCCGTAGTTGTGCCGACGCTCTTCTCCCGCCGTCCCATCAGGTCATAGGCGTAGCTCGCCATTTCTGCCGGAGAGGTGACGGTAGCCGAGGCCAGCTGGTTGGCTTTGTTATAGGCCAGCGTCTCAACCGCCGCACCGCCGGTCTTGAACGTGGCGATGTTTCCCGCCGCCGTGCTGCCGACATTCTCCGTCACGCCACTGGTCGTGACCGCGTCCAGACGGTTCGTGCCCGGATTGTGGCTGTAGGTGGTGCGCGTTCCGTTCAGCGTCTCCGTGACGAGGTTGCTCACGGGGTCCCATGTATAGGCGAAGGTGCCGTAGCCGCCCGCGCCGCTGGCGGCGGTCTTGAGCCGGTCGAGCGTGTCGTAAGTCATGGTCTGGCTGTTGGCCGCGTTCACCGCGTCGGTGATCGTATGCACGCTGTCATTGGCGAAGTAGCCATAGGTCAGGTTCTGCACCGCCGCGCCGGTGGCCGGCGCGTCCTTGCGCGTCGTCGGGCGGTAGTCGAGATCGTAACCATAGCTGCCCTTGATGCCGTTGCCATAGGTCAGCCCGGTGACGGGGCCGAAGGGCCTGTAGGTGACGCCGGTCGCGACGTTGCTGGCGCTGCCTGCACCGGGAAGTTCGGCCGTCACCGATGTGACGCGGCCCATGATGTCCCGCCCGTATTGCACGAAACTCGTCGAGGGATAGGTGATGGAGGAGATGTTGCTCGCGGCGTCATAACCGTAGGATGTGGTCTGCGCGGCAAGCCCCGTTGGCGTGCGGGTTTCCGCCGTCACATTGGCGCGCTCGTCATAGGTCAGGCCGAGGCTGCCGATCTGGTCCGTGGCGCTGGTCAGACGCCCGATGCCGAAGCCGTGGCCGGTCGGCTGGTCGTAAGTGTTCGTGACATTAAGCGTCGTGTCGCCGGTATATTTGACGGTTTTGGTGCGGTCCAGCGCGTCGAACGTGGCGTTCATCGTCAGGCTGCCGGGCATCACCCGTTGCGTCAGGTTCCGGTCCGGGTCGTAATGGAAAACCGTCGTGCCGCTGTCCGGGCTCGCCGTCTGCGTCCGGTCGCCAAAGCCGTCATAGACATAGGACGTCGTGTTGCTGTTCGCGTCTTTCACGCTCAGCACACGGTCATGCGCGTCATAGCCATAAGTGGTGGTGCCGCCCGGTGCGGGATCGATACGTGTGGAGAGCCGGTTGAGCGCGTCCCATGTCTGCGTCACCATGCCCGATGGCGCGGGCGGCGTGATCGTCAGCGCGTTGCCGTTGGGGTCCCATGTATACACCGTCGTCTGGCCCACGCCGCCAATATCTTGCAGCACGCGCCCTAGTGCGTCAAACACGCCCGAATGCTGCCGCGTCACAGTGCTCGATGAATTCGTCACCTGCACCAGCTTCGGATCGCCCAGATAATCCAGCGTATTCGTGATGCTGTTGCCGAACAGATCCGTAGTGCTCGTCAGCCGGTGCGCCGCGTCGTAGCCGAAAGTGAGTTTGGAATTGTCCGGTTGCGTTAGGGCCGTCAGGTTATTCGCCGGGTCATGGGTCCATGTGGTGGTGAGGGGCCCGGCGCTTGTCGAAAGCGTGCTGGTGTTCAAATTGAGCCGCCCGTCATAGACCAGTGTCGTCGTGACGTCATTGGGATCGACGATTGTCAGCGGCAATCCGCCGCCGGTATGGGCGGTGATCTGCGTCAGGTGCTTGAGGGCGTCCTTGATGCTGATCAGCGCGCCGCTGCTGTCATAGCCAAAGCTGGTCAGGGCCATTTTATCGGTGCGCGGCAGCTGCACCGAGAGTTCTTCGCCGGTCGGGGACCAGGTGAATTGCGTGACGCGTGTCTGGCCGCCGGTGCTGTAGGGCACGGTGTTGGTCGTGGTGTCGAGATCGCTTCGCGACAGCGGATTGCCCCCGCCGTCATACATATAGGTGCTGGTGAGGCCTGCCGTTGTGACGGTGTAGGGCAGATGCTCGAAAACGAGGTCATATTTGATGGTCGTGGTTTCCGCCAAAGGCGTTCCAGCCGCCATGACGATGGTCGTCGGGTCGCCATGGATGTCGTTCATATAGGTAGTGGAATTGCCGTTCCAGTCGGTCGAGGCGTTCATATAGCCGCTGGGGTCATAGCCAAATGTCCGCGTCGCTGCCGCCGTGGAGGATGTCGCCGCCCGGCTGATCTGCATTACCTTCGGCACTCCCTGCAGCGTCGCGAAGGTATAGGTGTCGGCCACCAGGAAAGCATTCGTCACTGTCGTGGTGCCGTCGGTGTTAAACATAAGTGTGGTCAGATTGGCGTTGAGCCCGCCGCCAAGATTGCTCGAATTCCCCCGCCCCTGCGTGTCATAGGTCCAGCTTGAATATTGCTGGTTGTTTTCATCGAGCATGCCTGTGAGCGCGAACGGAAAACTTGCATTGTTGTACTGGTACGTGATGTGCGTACCGGGAACAGTCGAATAGCCGACGGAAGTCAAATTATTCCCGCCGCTCGCGGGCGTGAAGCCGTAGGTCAATGTCAACCCGTCCGGGGTCGTCACCGTATTCAGCAACCCGCCGGTATAGTTGAGGCCGAGGGAACGGTTGTAGCTGTCGGTGACGGAGGTGAGTTGCGTGCCGGTATAGTTCAGCGTTTGTGTATAGCCATTGCGTGCCGAAATTATGTTGAGCAGGCCCTTGCTTCCGGTTGCCGTATAGGTCTCGACCGTGTCGTTATGGTCGGTCAGGGTCCAGGTCGATCCGGTATTGATCAGCCTTACATCCACATCGCTGTCGGGCGTCCAAATGCTGCCGCTGAGCGTGAAGCTTATGACCTGCCCGTCCGGACGTTCGGCGTTGACGGCAGTTCCCGAAACAATGTTCAGGTAACGGTCGAAATTAGAACGCCAGTTCGTGCCCAAACTTGTGGCAAAGGTCGTGGGATTGGAAACAACCTCCATGCTGTTGTAGTACCGGATGAAGCCGAGCGGATTCTGGCCGGTCGTGCTGTAATCGGTCGCTCTCTCGAACACATTGCCAGTGCCGGTATTGATTGGGTCACCCACACCTGCTTGACCTACAGCCCCGGTTTGATTCCCGGTCTCAGGGCAATTGCAACCGCCCAACGCTTTAGCCGGCGTTGGCGGTGGCGCGTTACAGTCCGTGATTGCAGTCAGGGCAAACGGGCCAAAAAATGTTGGACTAATGCCGCCATAGATGATGGCCTCCCCATTCCAGCTCGAAACCGGGGGGAACCCGGTCGTCGGCCAGCCGCTCGGCAGAATATCGCCTCCGGTTGCCAGGAGTTGCACAGTTCCCAGGACTGCTGTCGTGCCAACGGAACCGCTCACCTGGATTACCGTCGAGGTATGCAAGGGATTGGCGTCGACCACTATGTCAAAGAAAACCTGAGGAGACCCCAGAACATACGGCGTCGAACCGACCGTCACGGTGACGCTGTTTCCGCTCAAGCCCGTGAGTGTGTAACCGTAGTTGGTTCCACCCGAGCCGTCGGGGCCGGTGGTCGGTGCGGGCAAATTCGTAATGTTCACGCTCAGGCTGGCGCCCGGACTTGTATAGGCATAACACTGCGCATCGGCATGTTGCGGCGCGCAAAGGGCGGCAGCGGCCAGGAGCATCGCTGAAAATATCGCCCTGGTTCCGCCACGTTTGACCAAAGCAGTGACTTCGTTCTTTACCGTCTTGAACGCCGCAAGAATTTCGCCTTTAGTCTTCACTTGCGAAGGCAGGCCGTCGCCGCTGACCTCATCACTATCGGAAGAATCGAAATCCGCGCTGTCGTAAGGCATCACTGCTCCCGTTCCCGCGGATCTGCACCAAAACGCAGAACACCGCTGGATTCGCCAGTACCATTATCGGATGGTCCGAGCAAATGCATTCTATGGTTAACGCGTTGCCTTCCGGGTGCAGGTAGGTAATTACCCGCCTCCTGATGATGCTCAAGGATTTCGCGGCGAAGCTTTGCGAGGAAGGCTTACGGCAGACTACAGCTGGTCGTCGTCATCCGAAATCGCCGGGTGCATACAGGACTGTTCAGGCTTGGCGTCATCGGCTCGGACAAGCACATGTCCGTTAAGGCCGCCGATGGTGAGTCAATCGAGGTGGACATTGGCGCCCTTGCCCTCTTCATGCCTCGAACAAGGGCGTCATGAACCGGAGCCCGCAGGCAACGCCAACAAGCCGATCGGGCCCATGTTTCTTGTTATACCTTTGCGGAACACTTCGGGCCGCGTCAAAATGATGGTTATGGACGCAGAGCAGAGAACCCGCGCCGCGCTCGACGCGCTGGGCGGCCTTAAAATGAAGCCGGAACTGGCAGCGTATCGGAAAGCAGGGGCAGACCTGGCCGAACAACACAAGGCGCAAAGGGAAGCGGCGGAAGCCGCGATACTTCAGAAGCGACGTGCTGCGCTGGCAAAACGCACGGCGGCGATGAAAGAAAAGTTGCGGGCCGAGCAATGAAAGTTCGGGGCTGCTGTCGTGAAGCTGCTTAAAACGGATGCGGAGCTTAGGGGCGCGCTGCTCCCGAAGCTGCTAGCGGCGCTGACCAATCCACGGGATAAAGCGACACTCGAAACGCTGCATGGTCAACGCTCCGGGTAATCCCGTCCCCAATGCGCCTCGCGGCGGAAAAACTTCAAGAGGTAGACTTCCTCGGCCCTGAGAAACTGAAGACAGGCTAGAAGGCATCGGATCAAACTGCGGGACTAAATGTCGTCCTCGCCTTCCGAACTGTCTGAAGCCTGCGCGGGCCGCTCTGGTTCGGGAAGCGGCGGCTGTGTGCCAATCGGGGCTAGATATACATACCCGTTGAAGCCGCCAATCGGAGTGCGGTCAAGAAACAAGTGGAAAACCCCGGTTTGGTCGTGCCGACCGTTGCCAATCTCAAGCCAGCGGCCATACTTTTTGCCTTCCCGTCTCAGGGCGAAGGCGGTGTGCGTTGGGGCTTTGCTGTCGGCCATGCAAATTGACTAGCATGGTCAAAGATGCGGGGAAAGATGATTTTGTTCGGCGTGATGGAAATCCTCGTTAAGCTCGCCGGTGTTGCCCGTGTCGTGGTGCCAGGGATTGAGCCAGTCAAGCGTATCCGATAGAAACGCGATAGCGACGGCATACGCTGCTGCTGGAATGCCGACCTCACGGCGCATTATCTTTCCTGCTGCCATTCTGAAAGCCGCCCGGCCTGACTCCTCCCGGCTGCGGCGCTTTTTCGGCTGCGGAGTGGGGACTTTACAACCTAGCAGGGCTGCGAGCTCGCGAAACTGCTGCTTGATCGTCTGAGCGAAGCTGCTGGTTTTCCGGTCGGTTGGCGGGGGACTTGGGTTTTCGCCTTGGGGTTCCCGATACCCTCGGCTTCTATCGTTCTCGTCCGCCTGCATCGCGGTCGCGTCGTCGCGCCGCCTCCTTTTCGTTCTCCTCTTGCTGGCGCTGCTGCGACAGCTCGGCGGTGTAAGCGGAAACATCGATCCGGTGCTGTGCGTCGGCGTCGCGCTGGCGTTCGGATTTCTCGCCCTCGTATATCTGCTCTGGCGTCAAAGTCGGCGCGAAAAAGGATTCGAAGGCGTCGGCGACGACATCAAGCACTTTACCGACACTGCGGGCGGCACTGTTGACAACCTTGTCAGGTCCCGTGAACAGATTAAGGTAACTAGGGTCATTGCCATTCAAAGATCCCAGGCCTAACCATCCCGTCGGGCGCGGGTCTTTGGACTTCTTCAAAGCTCCGGCGCTAAGATCACGGAAGGCCTGCCGCTCGGTGTCATGCCAGGTCGCGCGCTCCTGCACGTCGTTTAGAGCCGCATAGACGCCCTGAAAGTCCTTGCGGTCGAGGGTCGCCATAAATTTCAGCACGCGCTCGGCGCCTTCGCCGGTCGTGCGCGGGTTCAAGTTATAAACGCGTGCGTCATCGGTGACGGCCACATAATCACCTTCCCGAAGTTTCGGTGTCGGAGCGGGCTTCAGGTTGGTTGCGTAAGTACGATCTATTTCGCTGTTGGTTACGTCCTCGCGGGAGACAACGGCAATGGTGATATGTTGCTCCTTAAGGGCAGCCACAAAAGCGCGAGCATTGTCGCTGCGGACAAAGGCTGTCCAGATATCGGCGCTGGACCCCTGCAGATGCTCGGGGGCATGGTCGCGTTGGGTAGTCTCCGCCGCTGCATATCCAAATTGCTGCCACGTATTAAGCGGCTGTGCGTGCGACGGCATACGGATCGCCTGGCCTTCGACATCAGATACGGTCGGAAAAAGCTCTCGGGCCGGTGCCGGTCGTTTATAGGCCGCGATATGCTGCCGGGCCTCCTCGATGCCCTGAATGTTTGTGGCGTCGATGGTTCGCATGAACGCGTCCACATCCTCCCGGCTCTCGCCGGTCGTGCGGCGGTTCAGGCCATAAACATGGCCGCGCTCGTTGATCGCAACGTATTCGCCTTCGCGATACTCCGGCGCAAAACGTCCGACGGCCTTGGCGAAAGCCGCTTGACTCTGACTGCGCTCGGCTTCCTCTTTCGTCGCACAGGCGAGTTTGATGCCGCACTCGTCCAGATTCTTCATGAAACTATCCGGGCTTTGGCTGAGGGCATAGGCAACGCGGATGTCAGCAATTTCCTTTTTGAGCGGGCCTTTGGCGGCAAGTTGCTGTTCCTTCTCCCGGCGCTGTTGCCATTCTGCCTGCCGTTGCGCTTCGATCCTGCTGCGGACAGAATCGATCCCCTGGACGTTCATCGCGTTTAGCGTGCCCATGAAGCTTTCGATGTCGGGGCGCTCCTCGCCTGTCGTGGAACGTTTCAAGGCATAGACATTCCCGCGCTCGTTGATTGCGACGTAATCGCCTTCGTAATATTCCGGCTCGAACCGGCCTATTTCCCTCGCAAAGGCGGCGGCTGTGCGGCTGCGTTCCGCCTCGTCCCCGGTCACATGGGCTACTTGGTAGCCGCGCTCCTCAAGATTCTGAACGAAGCCCTCAGCACTATGGCTGAGACTATAGGCAAGCCGGATGTCGGCGGCGTTAGCGCTAAGCGGTCTTTCCGCCGGCACGAAACCATCTTTCTTCCTACTGCCCGCATTCTTCTCTTCCATCTCAGGCTCAACGAAAAGGCGCTCCTTCTTCTCCTTTTCAATAGCGGCCTTCGTCAGCGCGTCATCCCATGCCATATCGTCGCGGGCCGGGTCCCGCTGCGCATACTGGCGCTCGGCATCGACGGCTTTGAGTTTCTCGATTTCCACTTCGATGCCGGGCGTAACGCGCGCCTGCCAATGCGTCCCGTAATGATTGGGATATTTCTTCCAGTGTTCGAAGAAAGCGGCAGCAATGGTTTTGTCGGTCTCTTCGAGCTGGCGTTTATACTCGTCGTGGTTAGCTGCGGTGATCAGCCGGTCGATATCGGGAAGTTCGAGGCTTTTGGCCTGTATGTCCTGCGTGGCTGCGAGCTGTTCGCTGAACCAGTCGACATAGTCTGAGGGCATGTTCCACGCGGCCATATGTACCTGGACAGCGAGATGCGGATTACGGATCGCCTGTTGCAGCAAGGCCGTGGTTATCACTTCATCCAGCCTGGCCACTTCCCCGTCATGTTCCCACTGCCGCTGCGCAACCGGGACATACGCCAAAGCAGGAGCTTTTTCGGTGTCCATTCTAAGACGGTCGATTGCGGCAAGGTCTGATTTGTGGGCATGGTCCTGGCGCTCGATAATCAGTCTGTCGATGTCCGGTAATTCAAGGTTCAGGACTTGCACCTCCTGCTCTGCGGCAATTCTGTCCGTGAGATCGACGGCAAGCGCTGCGGGCATTTTCCATGCAAGAACCTGCACGTCCGCCGTAAGGTGCGGATTTCGGATCGCCTGGTGCAGCAAAGCGGCATAGATGACGTGGTCCCTTTCTTCCGGACCGATGGCAACTATGCGTTCTGTCTCGATCTGCTTTTGAACGTCCGCCAATTCCTCATTGAGCCGGTGCACAGCGTCGTGTTCATAACCGGGAACGAGGGCGCGGGCGTTTTCGACAGTCGGTAGTTCCTCGCGGACCAGGTCGGAAAGATGCTCACGGAGTTTCGCCGCTGTCACGTCAAGGATTCGCTTGCCGAGGGCGTGTATTCCGCCCGCCTGGTCGATCACCACGAAGCTGCCGCGCCGGTCACCCTGCGCGAGGATCAAGCCTTCCTGTTCAAGCGCATCCTGAAAGCTCGCGCCGCAATCTGAACGGTCGTAGCAGTCGCGTATGGTGTTCCGGACCTCATCAGCATCAAGACCCAAGCGACGGGCCTGCTCGTCTTCCGCGCGGGTCGGAGCAAATTTGATCGGGCCTTTGCGGTCGCTTGTAACCTGGGTCAGCCCGAATTTGATTTCAAGCTCGCGCGAGACTTCGATCAGCCGATCCTTGAAAAACGACATTTGCTTTGCCGTCATCTTTTCTTCGTCGATCCGGCTCCATGCAAGATGCATATGCTCATGGCCATTCGCATCCTCGATGTGAAACGCGACAGCGCGGGGCTGGCCTTTCAGCCCGAGTTTTGATTCGATCCTGTCGGCGATCCGCTTCCATTGGTCGCGCGTCACGTTCTCGCCGGTAGGATTGCGCACCTGAACATGAAAGAAAGGCTGCTCGCATTTCGTGCCCTCAGCCATGATCTGAACGTCGCGAAAGGCGTCCTTGATGTTATCGGCGGCGAAGCCCCTCATCTCCCAAAGTTCCGCAGTCTCGCCGGGCTTGCCGGTGATCATGTATTGGGCAAGCTTCGCGCCGTCATTGTGCTGGTTGCCCTTCGCAATCATAGAGGCACAATCATACGCGGTTCTTGCGCCCCACGATCTGGCGGATCGCGGCGGCGGCGGCCCGTGCTTCGGCGAGAGCGGCAAAGCATTCCTGCGCGGCAACGGTTGGACCGCCCGCATTCAGGTAATGCGCAATCTGATTAATGTTGCTGCCCACTTTATTAAGGGCCGCCGTCGCGCGGGCAAGCGCCTCCGCGTTAATCGTGGGGGCGCGTTTCGCTCGCGGGCCGGGCGTGCCAAGGGCGGAGGCGCGGAGAAAGCTCGGGACACTCAGACCGGCAGCGCTGGCCTTCTCCTTCAACGCCGTTTTTTCGTCGGGAAGCAACCTGACGGAGACAGGCTTCCCGCGTTGCCGGTTTTCGCTGCCGCTGCGGTTCACCGCATGCGGCGCGTTGCTGCGGTCCGTCACGGGCGCACCGCCTGTGATGGAAAAGCGGCAACCGGCTGCCAGGCCGAAGGCGCGGAAACAGGCACGGTTTCCGCATGCCGCTTGCGGCACAAGGGAGGGGATGCAACGGGGAGGGCTTTGCCCGCCCCTTGCCAAGGTGAACGAAGGCAGGCGGCTGAAAGCCGCATGACCTGAGTGTGGCGCGGAACTTCCGCGCACAACTTGCTGGCGGCGTTATCCCCGTAAATCATCCGGCGACTGAATCCGAGAATCACGGGGGCGGCAACTGGTTTTCGCGTTTCATCGGCGGAATGATCCGCTATCGAAACGCTAGAAAGGCAGGACGCTTTGCGCCCTGCCTTTCGGACCCACATCGCCGGACACCAGCTAGGCGCTAAAGCATCTCGCCGAAAGGACGGCGGGCAGTAGGAAAGAAACGTCGTGGCTGAAATTGAGTGCCGCATATGCGCCTGGGCTTCAGCTGCCCTTGGCGAGCTGCTCCGCACTGTGCTGATCGGTGATGAGGACGTTAAACAGCTTGCCGTGCAATCCGGCTTTCAGCGCCGGAATCTTGAATGGTCCCGCCATGACCACAACCGGCTTTTTCTGCTCCACCATGTTCCGGTAAAATTCGATACCCGGATACTTCGATCCATGGCCCGCCGTCAGAAAGAACCGGGGCAAGCCTGGCGGCTCGGTGCCGTCCTTCCGAATGAGCAGATACGAAAAATCGGCAACCGCTCCGTGGCGGGCAAGCTCCCGCGTGGTGATGATCGGTTCCAGAACGCCGGTCATGGTCAGTTTGTTTCTAAGCCCGGCCTTCGCAGGGTTCACCATGCCGATACCGGCGAACGCAACATCAATGCTTCTCATCCTGTCGATAACGTCCATGACGGTTTTGTTGTCCTGCACTAGCTGAAGTTCTTCCTCGACTGCCTGCAAAGCTGCCGGGCCGGGGCCTTCGGTGACGTAGGGCGACACCGTGGCGTATTCGCAATGTCCGGGCTGGCTCCCGCAACGGCTGAATAAAATCGACGCGGTAACGATGGGATGAATCAGGCTGGCGGTCTTGTGCAATCGCCCGGTGCCGACAAGCGCGGTCACATGGATGTAGACATTTTTCCGGTCGCGCTGCGCCACGGCGTTCACAAATTCAAGAAGCGTCTCGCCTCCTGATATTCCGATATGAAGCGGCTGGCCTCGCTTCTGGTATTCCTTAACCAAATCGTCGTCGAAATAATCGGCTGCGATCATGGCAGCTCGCTTGACAAAATCCGCGTATCGCTGCGCGGTCCTAGTCTCCGTCGGCAGGCCGGGAACGATCATGACCTTGAGCAAATGCCGGTATCGGTTTTGGATGCGGTCAGCAACATCGGTTTCGGGCGTCTCATAGATGCTGATGCGGACAAGCCCTTGTCGTTCCGCTTCGTTCAATAGCGCCGTGACGCGCCGGATATCGGTGTCCAGCCGCGCGGCAATCTCCTTCCTCGATTTTTTGAGCTTGTAAAAAAGTCTTGCGGCGTCAAGCATGTCGGCGGTCGCCGGAATGGCCTTTGTCCTTGGCATAAGATACGTTCTGCGTAAGTATTACATTTCAGCCAACATTTACAATTTGCGATTACTAGCATAACTGCAAATGTTTACGTAAACGAAACACCCTGATTAAGCATATCCTAAATCAGAGGATTTTCACAGTGGCAGGACTGAGGCGAACGGATGCGGCGGGCAGCGGCTTCCAGTGCGGCGATTTCGTTTTTGGTATAGCCCCCATAGGGTCGGCGTTTAAGGCAAAAAACTTCCTGCAAAACATCGCGCAAAGCAATGATGCTGCCTTCGGAAATGACGGGTCGATCCGGTCGAGGGCGAAGGGTTCGCGCTTCGGGCGAATACATAGGGCGAGGCACATGAATGCTTTCTACGATCAGGCCGAATGGTGTCTTTCCACGTTCTGCCCACTGAGCCAAGGCTGCTGCTGTGGTGGCAAAGTCGAGGTGCTTTGCGGCAGCGGCGGGGCCGTACCAGCGCTTTCCATTTTTATCGACATAAGGATCGAGGGACCTGATGGCCCAGCTGCGCCCTGCGGACTGCAAAACCTCCCGCAACGCGAAAACCTTCTGCTCAGGAATGAGCAGGCGGTGCCGGACTGGTTCCCCGTTTGGGTGATTGGCTATCGGCTCTTGTCGGACATCGAGTGCAAGCCCGAAATGGGCAACGCTGCCCTTCTTCGCCCAATGCCACAAAGTGGCTCTGGAAACACCTTCAACGATGTGCGCGGCCTGTTCCACGTTGTAAAACCGCTGGCCGTCGATGATGTACGGCTCGGGCGGGCCACGCGAAGCTGCTTCGGGTGCTGGCTGCATCCCGCCACAGAACGACATTCGGCAACAGATTTCAAGGCTGATTCAGGAGGTGCGCTTATGGCTAAACAAGCCGTGGCGACACCGGAAGCCGGGGCCAATCCAACCAGAACGGCTCCGGCTTCCGCGAACGGAAGCGAGATGTTTCAAAAACTGTGGATGGTCTACGGTCCTTTCGAGGAAGCATGGATCGGACCGTGGAACGCCGAGACATGGCGCGATAGCAACGCCTGGCGGATGGGTTTCCGCGAATGCCAACGGGCAATCGCCTGTCCTTCGAGTTATCGAGATTCCAAGCGTGGACGGCACTCGCGGGGAAACCTGGAAAAACGATGCCTCAGGCTACAGCTTCGAGGATTGAGGTGCATGAAATGAACACGAACGGAACGAACGGAAACGCGCGTATCGAGCTTCTGAAAAAGCGTGAAGCTGAAATCCGCGCCAAAATCGCTGCCGAACAGATAAAGAAGCGGCGGCGCATCGAAAAGGAAAATGCCCGCCTGTTTGCCCTGGTCGGCGAAGCGCTTTGCCAGAACGCGGCGGACAATCCCGAAACTTTTGGATTGATGCTCAAGCAGGTCCTGGCAAGCACGGTGACGGATGACCGCACGCGTGAGTTTCTCAGCTCGAAAGGAATGATCTGATGGAACGCCCGTGGGATTGCCTCAAAGCTTTTTGGCGCTTCTACACCCGGTTGATGATCATTCTTTCGATCATCTTCATGCTGGTTGTTTGGACCGTGGGTTCATATCAGGCGGGCCAGATTCTCGGATTAGACGATTTGATACCAACTGCTGATAGGTGGATCGGAAAGCACTAAGAGAGGAACATTTATGGACTTCCTGTTTATTGTTTTCGTGGTCGTGGGAATCATCATGGCCATCGATGCGGACAGAAAGAAAGCCCGGAAGAAGCGCATCGATGACGCCTACAAATTCAACCCTGAAAATTCCCACGGGAATGCGGGATTCGTAACCGACAACGCGACTCTCAAAAAGCGTGGCCTGTTCGGCGGCAAGGGCGTTCCTATCGGCTATTCCCCGGACGGTCGCCACGCACTGCATTATCCGGGCTTCGGTCATCTTTTGACCGATGCGGCTGCGCGAACCGGCAAAGGTGCAACCCAACTGGTAAACGCGCTTTTGTCGTGGCGTTCGTCCTGCATCATTATCGATCCGAAGGCCGAAAACGCAGCTATAACGGCACATTTCCGGAGGCGCTTTGGGAAAGTCTACATTCTCAATCCGTTCAAAATGTTTGCCGACAGATTGAGCGGCATGCTCGCCCGGCTCAATCCAATGGATATCATTTCGGCGGCGGCCCTGTCGTTTCATGCCGATTGCGACAAGCTCGCGGCTGCCCTTGTCTGGGAAGAAGGGCGCGAAGGTATCCACTTTACGACAGCGGCACGCATGCTCGTTTCCGGCGTGATTGCGGCTTTGGTTCGTCATGGCGCGGCGCATGAAAAGAATCTCGCAACGGTCGCGCGGGTTATCAGTGGCGGTGTATTCCAGTTCTGCCGGGACGCCATGCAGTCCACTGACCCGTTCATTTTGCAGAAGCTCGGTCGCTTTGCCGCTCCTGGCGCTGAAACGGTCCGGGAAATCGGCGATGTTGTTAGCACAGCAATAACGCAATTGGGGTTCATCGGGAACACGGCAATCGCGGAAAGCCTGGGCGGTTCCGATTTCAGATTCTCCGATCTGAGGAGAAAGCCCGGCACAACGGTTTATATCTGCCTGCCGCTATCGAAACTAGATATTTGCGACAAGTACTTCAGGCTGATCCTTGAAACGGCTCTCACAGATTTGTTGAACGAGGGGCAACGGATATGAAGCGCAAGACAGTTCTCGTCATCGTCGATGAAATGGCTCAGCTAGGGCCACATATGAAGATTCTGGAAAACTGCATGGGCATGGCTGCGGGTGCTGCCGGGCTGCAATTGTGGTGCGTGTTGCAAGACCTCTCACAACTGAGGGGCATGTTCCCCGACACCTGGGAAACCTTCATCCAGAATTGCGGCGTCACGATGTGGTTCGGCGCTCGGGATCAGACAACGCGTGAATACGTTTCGAAATTAAGCGGCACCTGCGAGGTTCTTAGCCACTCGCGCAGTGTCACTATCGACCGGCTCTCCGGAGAACCTGTTGTAAACGACAGCGCAACGCAATTTGGCAGGCCGCTGCTGCTCCCCCATGAAGTGGGTGAAATCGCGCCCGACGAAATGATTGCTTTCGTGGAGGGTGTCGGAACGATCCGCGCGAAGAGAAAGCCCTATTTTCGCGTCGGTAAGTTTCGCGGCAAGTATCGCAAGAACCCATATGTGGCAAACGAGGGCGGCGGCCTGTTTGGGTGGCTGTTCCGGTGATCCATGGGCACGACGCAACAACAACCGAAGCCGCTCGATCCTGAACGCCTGGCGGCGCTCGTGGGGCGTTTCGACATTGGCAATCCGTCCGATGCCGAAGCCTTGAATGCCGCGCGGATGATCCGGCGCATGGTTGGCGGTGCCGGTGTCCGCTTCATTGATGCCCTGGAACGGCCCGATGTAAGAGAGGCGCTGGACACGGCCTTGCAGCCGGTTCGCGCAAAGCTCCAGGACGGCCCGGCCTTACTGGCGGCGCAAGAGGAAACGAAGGAATTGCGGGACAGGTTAGCCGTGGTCGTGCCGAAGCTGCGGGAGGTGACGGAAGCTCTCACGCGCGAAATCGAGCTGGCGGCGGAACTCCGGAAGCAAGCCCTGCAAAAACGCGTGGCGGGCGTTAGCTCGGGCTCCGGCGAGCCGCTCCACGGGGGATTAATCGCGGTCGTGACGGTGCTCGCCATAGGGATGTTGATCGCTTCGGCTTTTTCCGACAGCGGCGTCGACCAGGTTAAGGCGCGGGCAGCCGTTATGCCGCAATCCGAAATTACGCAACCGAAAAGGGAACCGCACGGCAGAAATAAGGGCCGCAAGGGCCAAATACGACGGAATGGAAGGGAGACAAACAAATGGACTGGCAAACCGTAAAGGAAAAGGCGTGGCTTTGCTTTGCGCGGGCTTCGCAGTTCTCGCTGTTCTGCAATCTGATCGGCTATATCGGCTGCTGCATCGTTGCGCACCATGCGGTGGGACCGACGGGCTATATCGGGTTTCTTTATCACTGCTGTCAATGGCGGGGGAAATAGTCATGGCGGATCAGCGCATCGATTTCTCACGCAGCACGGGCGGGCCGGAACCGGAGGACGTGAACCGTCACCGAAACCCGCAACGTGAAACAAGGCCGCAAGCCGAAAAGGAACGCGCTCCCGATACCCACCAGCGCACGGCTGAAAAGGAAGGCCGGTCGGAATGGTCGGGCGCCTGGGCAGGTGGAAGGTCGAGGTAAACGAATATGGACAACAAACAAGTTGAAAAAAGTGGAGGCAACCATCAGGCGCTAAAGTCGCTCGACGATGAATGGCGCTTGATGAATGCAGCGCTCGAACGTCTCGGCCAGGTCGAGGCTTTGCATTCGAAGCAACCGGCGCAGCGCTCGGGCCGTTTGATATTCGGGCTTGATCTAACGGGAAGCCGGGAGGCGAGTTTGCATCAGGCCCGGATCGCTACATCGGCTATGTTCGCAACGATGAAAGCCATCGGCACGGTCGCCGTGAAGCTGGCCTATTACCGGGGGGACGAATGCAAAGCCGGTGCATGGAAGCATGATCCCGCCATCGTGGAACGGTCCATGCTGCGGCTGTCAACTGAAGCTGGCAACACCCAGCTCGCGCGGCTGCTGCAGCTGGTGCTGAGTGAAACGGAAAACGTGTCCGGCTTTGTCTTCATGGGAGACCACTGCGAAGAAAGCGAGGACGATCTGGCGCGGCTGGCGCAAGCGCTCGGCGAGAAAGGCATTCCGATGTTTGTGTTTCACGAATGCGCAGATAACGATTCGCGCTCGCTGCAGGCGAAGCCGATCTTCAAGCGCCTCGCGGCGGCAAGCAACGGCGTTTACTCCGAGTTCAGGAGCGATTCCGGCGCGGTCGTTCGTGAATTGCTTTCGACGGTCGCGGCATTCAGCGCCATGGGCCATGAGGGGTTGAAACAGGTCGGGCAGCCTCTCACGGCAGAAGGTCGGTGTTTGCAAAAGAGCCTGACACAGCTTCCTGAACCCAAGCAAGTGAAGCTGCTGGCAGGCCCGGCCTCCGGGACGCGGAAGTTAGGAAAGGAAAGGGCAAGCATATGAATTTCAAGCCACAAACAGAACAGGAAATCATCGAAAGCAAACTCTGGCCGAAAGCCGATTACGATTTTGAGATTGTCGATGCCTTCGACAAGAACAGCAAAACCTCGGGAAAGCCCATGATCGAACTGAAGCTCAAACTTTCCCGCGCGGGCGGCTCAACGCGGATCATCTCGGATTATCTGCTGAGCGAGACACCGGAAAAGCTGCTCCACGTGGCGACGGCCTTGGGGCTGCTCGACAGGTACAAAACCGGCTCCCTCTCGGGCGATGATTTCCGGGGCAAACGGGGCAAGCTGAAACTCGGCATCGATAAGGACAAGAAACACATTTACCCTGACAAGAACGTGGTAACGGACTACGTTTGCGCGTCACAGCCGGTCGAGGTGAAGACGGGCGGCCTGCTGTCCTTCAAGTGACAAAGTTTCGCTTAAGGATGGCTTTGCCGTATGGCCGGTGGTGAGATTGCCCCCTGCCCGGCTATCCGGCTTCCAATCTACGTTCTTGACCGCAAAGCGAAGTTTTTTGGGCTGGTTCGGGATCGATGCTCAGTATATTCTGGGCCTCGAAAAAATAGCGCGAACGAAGGTGGGCAGTAGGAAGAAAGGATGGTTTCATGAGTGACCAGGAGCTTGAACAGTTCAAGACTCGCATCGACCTCCGGGAATATGCCGCTTCGCATGGCTACCAACTGGACCGCAAGGATAGCTGGCGCGGGTCTTCGGTCATGCGTCATCCGGTCACGGACGACAAGGTCGTTATCAAGCGGGGCCTCGATAACCACTACGTTTTTTTCTCGGTCCGGCGCGATGAAAAAGGCTCTGTCATCGATTTTGCGCAGCATCGTCTCGGTTTGAGCCTGGGAGCTGTACGGAAGGAGTTGCGGCCATGGATCGGACAACCCCCTGTTCCGGTTCCCACCTTCCCGGCGCTCGTCAAAACAGCCAAGGACCGCACGCGTGTTGAAACCGAATACGCCAAAATGCAGGACGCCCGGCACCATCCGTATCTTGAGAATGCACGCGCTTTGCCCCCCTCCCTGCTCGCGCTTGAACGCTTCGCCGGGCGCGTCCGCATTGATTCCCGGTCGAATGCTGTATTCCCGCACATGGATGCTGACGGCGTTTGCGGCTATGAACTCAAGAATGCGGGCTTTACCGGCTTCGCTTCTGGCGGCGCGAAAGCCCTATGGCTGTCCCACGAACTCCCGGATGACAACCGGCTCGTCATAGCTGAATCCGCCATTGATGCCCTTTCTCATGCGGTGCTATTTCCCGATAGCCGCGCTCGTTACGCCTCAATCGGTGGAAAGCTGAACCCGCAACAACCGGAGCTGATCCGGGCGGCAATTGCGCGAATGCCCGAAGCCAGTGAAATTGTTGCGGCTATGGATGCCGATGCGGATGGTGCCGCCCTCGCCGCTGTGGTGTGCAAAGCTGTCGAATTGTCGGGCCGGTCCGATCTGCGCTTCGTCATGCAGGAGCCCTTCGGCTTCAAGGACTGGAACGACCAGCTACGGGCAAGACCGCAGCCGCTTTTTTCCTACCGTCCCGAGGTGCCTTCTGTCGCCTGACTAAGCGATAGCTGATCTTCGCCGCCCGTCGTGCGGCAACCATGAATGCCCTAAACGATTTCGATCTTCTGACACTTGCCGATGTTGCCGAGCTGCTGCACTGCTCAAAGGCTCATGTTGGCAATGCCGTTGCCGGTCGCGTGCGCGGTTGTCCGGCTATTCCTGCCGTATCGCTAGGCCGTCGAAAGCTCGTTCGCCGGGGCACGCTTCTATCCTGGATCGAGCAAAACGAAAGGCTCGCCGCAAATGATAACCTACCTATATCGCCAGTTCGGGTTGCCGGGAAGCGCGCATAAAGGAGATTCTTGAATGCGCAAATGCCGGTACCAAAAGGGTTCGGTAAAGAAACAACGCGGCCGATGGGTCGCAATGTGGTGGGTGGATCGCAGGCGTAAGAGCCGCGTCATTGGTTTGGTGAAGGAAATGACCAAATCGGATGCGCGGGCGGCGGTAGATCGGATCGTTACCGAGGTCAATGCAAAGCGTGAGCAAAACAGAGTGTGGCGCTTTGGCGAGTTCGTGGCCGAGGTTTACATCCCCTACTACAGCCGCAAGTGGAAAGATTCGACGAAGGCAAACAACGTGAACAGGGTGTCGGTTCATTTGGTCAGAAGGTTCGGGGCGCTGGAACTAGCCAGTTTCAAGCGCGACGAGCTGCAGGACCTGCTCGATGAAAAGGCGCAATCCGGCCTGTCCTATTCGGTCGTCGATCATCTCCGCTGGGATATGAAGCAGATTTTCGACATGGCCATAGCTGAGGGTCATGTGGAGCGTAATCCCGCGCTGTTGCTGTTCACGCCAAAGGAAGCGGCGAAGCCGGTCCGCCGTGTCATGAACATGAAGGAGGTGCAGATATGCTTTGCAGCGCTCGACCAGCGGGAACGGTTGATCGCCAAACTTGCCGTCATAGCCGGTATGCGCCCTGGTGAGATTTTCGCCCTCACTTGGGGCCGTTTGACCGCAACCTATGCCGATATCCGGCAGCGGGTTTATCGCGGGACAATCGACACGCCGAAGACGGACCAGTCCGTCCGTAAAGCCGCCCTGCCCGAAGGTCTGCTTCGGGATATCGAGGTCTGGCGTGAGTTCGCGATTGAAACGCGCGATGATGCCTGGGTTTTTCCTTCCGAGAGAATGACGGTGCTCTCGAAGGACAATTGCTGGCGGCGCTCAATGCAGCCGAAACTCGAAAAAGTGGGTTTGGACTGGGCGAATTTCCTTGTCATGCGCCGGACGCACGCGACTTTGATGCGGGGGCTTGGGGTGGATGGGAAGCTGGTCGCCGATCAGCTGGGCCATAGCCTCGATGTCAACCAGAACGTCTACACGCAGTCGCCAGTCGAAAGCAGGCTGGCGGCGGTTAACCAGTTAGAGAAAAGCCTGCAAGAGATGTAATCGGAGCACAAACGGAGCACAGTGTGGAACGGGTTTATGCAAGTCGTTGAAAAAGTTGGAGCGGGAGACGGGACTCGAACCCGCGACGTCCAGCTTGGGAAGCTGGCATTCTACCACTGAATTACTCCCGCACCCAGGATTCAGCCACACTATATATCATAATCGATTTGCATTGCGTGACCGATTGCCTTAGAATTCCAGCCTGGCCTGCACCGCGATCATGCGCGGCGAATTATCGCCGCCCAACCCGACCCCCAGCAGCCCGGTCGGAGGCGACGTAGTCGACGTAATCGCCCCGAATCCCGTCTGCGTCGCGGGCTGGCCGGGAATGCCCGCCACCACCGACGGCAAAGCGAAATTGGGATGATTCAAAACGTTGAAAAACTGCCCGTCCATGCGCAGCGTCAACCCCTCGCGCAGGCGGAAGCGCCGGGTGATGTAGAAGTCGCTCCAGACAAAATCGGGGCCCCGCAGGCTGTTGCGCCCCAGATCGCCGAATTGGCAGTTCGCGGAATTGTCGCCGCCGTAGCACGCGCCAGTGGCCGGATCGACCGCGGAAACGAACGCGTTCGGGTTGAGCCACTGGATGGTGCCCGGCTGGGTCACTCCCGGCGTCGGGCCGTGTGTATACAACTGCACGCCCTGAACCACGCTCGCAAACTGCGGCCCGCCGCCTTGCACAATACCCCGGCCGTTCGCGCTATAAGGCGCGCTCAGGACCGTGAATGGCAGACCGCTGTGTACGAACGCCGTCCCGGAAATCTGCCATCCTTCCACCAGCGCCTTCAGCCGCGCACGATTCGTCTTGAAGGGCAGCGCATACACATAGGATGCGTTGAAATTGTGGCGCACATCGTAATCGCAGTTGCCGTATTGCCGCCACAGTTCGCCCGGCAGAGGCGATAGAATGCCCGCCGACGAGAACGAAAGAAAGCCGCCGTTGGAAAGTGTGTCCAGGCAGTGACTCCAAGTGTAGTTCGCGTGCAGTTCGAAGCCGCGCGCCAGGCGTTTCTCGGCGGTCAGTTGCAATCCGTTGTAGTGACTGTTGGCGCCGGTCGAGAGCTGATCCACGGCGGCGAACCGCGGATCGGCCGGCTGCCCGTAGGGGAACGGAGCGAAGCATCCCGCGCACACCGTCTGATAGCCATTCACCTCCGTCTGGTACGGCAGATCGATGGCTCGCGTACCCACATACTGCGCGCGCAGGCTGCCGGAGTTTCCAACTTGGTGCTCGATGCCGAAGCTCCACTGCAGGAAGTCCGGGGCGCGCAGCCGGCCGTCGGGCACGGCGTTCAAAGCCACCGGCGGCAGGCATTGCGACGCATTGGCCTGCGCCGCCGCGCACGATAGCTCGCCTTGCTGGAATCCGCGCAGGAACGCCTGATTCGCGGCGACCGTGGCGTCGATGGCGCTGCCCGGCACTCCCGGCGCGATCGCCAGGCCGCCCGCCGATCCCAGCAGACCGCCTTGGAACGTGTTCACGTACGGCGGGTTGGCGCCCACCAGGTCGGCCACGCTTCCAGGCAGAATATCGGAGAATACGCCGAAGCCGGTGCGCAGCACGAATCCTGGCGCGAACTGCCAGGCCAGGGCCGTGCGCGGCTGCCACAGCGCCCAGGAGGTCGCCGGAAACAGGCGCCTCAGACCGGTTTCGATGGCCGCGTCGAGGGGTTCATCGACGTCATGCGCCAGCGATCCGAAAGATCCCGGCAGGCGCGCGATCAGTGCGTGCGGGTTCTCCGGATTGGAATTGTGCGCCATGCGAACGCCCATCGTCCAGTTCAGTTTGGCGGTGAGCTTAATGGAATCTTGCGCGTATAGGTCGACGTTGAGATAGTTGAACGGCTGCGAGGCCGCCAGCGGGAAGCTTTCGGTGGCCGTGGACGCCACCCCATAGATGAATTGCGGGAGCGTCGTGTAAGTGACCAGCGGCGTGGTGTAAGTGCCGAAATCGAAGTCGTTGATGCGCAGCCGCCGCGAGCTGATGCCAAACCGGAAGTCGTGGCGGCCTGAGGCGTAGGAGAGACTGTCGTTGACGTGAAAGCGGGTAGCGCGGCGGCCTTGCACCCAGTTGTCGTCCAGGCCGCCCAGCGCGGTGAAGGGCGCGTTGGACCCGGTCCCTTCCAGAACAATGGGAAACGCGGCCAGAGTCTTGGCGAAATCCGCCGGACCAAACAGGCTCTCGTACCAGGAGAACGCCGGGTTGAAGTAATTCACCAGTCGCGCATTGAAGATGTGCGTGTAGCCGGAAGCGAAGGAGTAGAGCGGCTGCGACGAGATGGCGTTGAACAGCGGGTTGATAGGGTCGGTGTAGGCGGCCTGCAGACCTGTGTCCGATTGGAAGCGATACCACGTCGTATTGGCCGCATTGATGTTATAGTCCAGGCGCGAGGTGACCACCTGCTCGTGGTCGCCGCTCGATTGCGAAACGCTGCGCCGCAGCGCGCAGCCATTGCCATCGGGAGGCGCGCCGGGCGCCCCGATTGCAGGCGCGCCGTCCGCTTCCAAGGGGCAGCCCAATACAGCCAGCGGGGTCCCGCCCGCGCCGCTGTAGAGCGAAAACAGGTTGCGATAGAACGGAACCAGTTGCGGCTCGGCAGGGTAGGCGGCGCCCGTCACGCTGTCCACGCCGCCGCGCGGCAACGCTGCGAGCACGTAGCTGGCGAACGGCGCGCTGGGCACGGTCACCGGAGTCACTATCGGAAGCGCGATGCGCAACTGCTCGAAGTCCGTGAAGAAAAAGAGCCGGTCGCGGCGCACCGGGCCGCCCAGGCTGCCGCCGAAATGGTTCACCGTGGAGCGCGGCTTCTGATTGCCGGGTGTGGCGTTGGTGAAGAAGTCGGCCGCGTTGAGTTTCGAGCCGTTCCACAACTCATATAGGTTGCCGTGGAGAGTGTTAGTGCCCGACTTAGTGATGTAAGTGATCTGGGAAGCGCCGTAGCGGCCCTGGTCCACCGCGTAGGACGTCGTGTTGACGGTAACTTCGGAAATGGAGTTCAAGCCCAGCACCAGGTTGGTCGACAGCCCGCTGTTGAGGTTGGTCAGGGGATCGTTGGTTTCCAGGCCATCCACGACGTAAGCGTTGGATAGCGCCGGAAGGCCGTTGAACTCCACGTTGCCGTAACCGTTCTGCGCCCCGACGAAATCGTTGCTGCTGCCCGCCGTGTTGATCAGCGCGCCGGGAGCGAACTGCACCGGATATGTCAGATCGGAACCGGGATTCGGGAGATTCGCCATGGATTCCGCGCCCAGCGTGGTGGCGGTGTTGGCATTGTCGGTGTTAATCAGCGGCGCGTCGGTGGTAACGACGATATCCTGATGCGCGGCGGCGTTCAGCGGCAGCACAAAATCGACCTCTTGGGTCTGGCCGACGGCGGCGGTGATGGACTGCTTGCGCTGCCGCTCGAATCCGGGCGCGGCGGCATCTACCGTGTAGACGCCGGGCTTCAATTGGGAGAAGCTGAAGCGGCCGGAATCGCCAGTGAGCATGGTGCGCTCGATACCGTTGCCCGCGCCCACAAGCCGGACGGTGGCGCCTGGCAGCACGGCGCCGGACGGGTCTGCGACTTGTCCGGCGATGGCGCTGGTGGTCTCGCCTTGCGGGCTGGCGCGTGGCGCAAACGGGAAAGCCATGGCAGCGATCACAGCCACGCAGGGGGGAAAATACTTCATGCGCCCCAGTTTATCATAAAATATTACGCATAGTTTCTATTTCATATTAAACTGTAGTTAAACACCCCTGTGGGGCAGGTTGCCAACCTGCGGGCCGATTGTTAATCGGCCCACTTTGCGCCGATTCCCAATCGGAGCGTCAAGCCATGCAAATATCCCGTCACAATAGCGCCACCGGACATGGTAAAGTAGCACCACGGATACGGGAACTACCATGAAGGCCTTTTTGATCGCATTTCTCTTGGTCTTTGTCTTAAACCTCCACGCAAGTCAAAACCTGGAACGCGCCCGCCAATTGGAAGAATCCGGAGATGGCACGGGAGCGCGCGCGCTGCTGGCGCATGCCGCACAAAGCGCGCCAGGCGATATCGCCGCGCTAACCGAATACGCGGAGTTCCTCGATTGCCACGCCGATCCGGCCGCCATCGAAGCCTACAGCAAGCTCCTGGCCGCGCTGGATCAACCCGCTCACCGCTCGCAACGCGCCGCCGTGGCGCGCCGTATGGCCGAATTGTCCCTCCTGCAGGGCGACCGGTCCGCCGCCTTGCGCTCGCTGGATATCTACCAGAAGTCCGGCGGGGCGCTCCCCGGGCTGGCTACGCTTCCGGCCGCGCCCCCGGCCAAACCGGCAGACGATCGCACATATGTCGAGATACCCGGGCCGCTGCGCTCGTTCGCCCGCATGGCGGCCATCTCCGGCGACGCGCAGCCTGACGATCTGCTGCCCGCGCTGGCGCGCAACATAGTCACCAATGGCTTCCAGGCCGCCCACAGCAACGAGGCTTTGGAGCAGACCGAATACCTCAAACTCGTCCATCGCTATGTCTCGCAGGCGCGCGAGATCGAGAAGCTGGCCGGCGACGGGAAGATGGTCAAGATAGAGAATTGCGATTCTCCCAATGCCGCCGAACTGCTGCGCATCCTGGGCTTCCGCATGCGCGGCGGATGCGGCAGCGAAGTCGTTTTGGAGACCGTCAACGCCACCCGCGCCTTTCTTACCACCGATTCCGGCTTCCCCCTCCCCGCCTTGGAGCAGGCGCTCCGCACCAACCGCCCTTTCACCTACGACTATCACCCGGCGCGCCTTCCGGTGCTGTTCGGCCCCGACTACTGGCTCTCCGCCAAGGAAAAGGAAACCAGCGGCTTCCTCGACGTGCTGCTCTCCGATCCGGCGTTATGCCGCTTGTATCTGGGGATCTCCAAGCTGGACCGCGAAACCGCCGAGGCGTTCCGCAAGAACATTCCGATGCCCCACCTGAAGGCCTACGCGCACGTGCTGGATTTCTTCGGCGGCATGTTCGAGGTGCGCCAGGGCAACGCCATGGTTCCCGGCGCGCCGCGTACCGTGGCCGCCTGGACGGAACTGGTGGGCGCGCCGCCGGACCAAGGCGCCGCGTTTTTCGAGAAGCTGATCGCCAAGGACGATGGCTGGCTGGCCAGCTACTTCGATGCGCTGGCGCGCATCAACGGTCCGGTCCGCGCGTACCTCACCGAGCCCGCGCGTATGCAGCGCTTCTACATGGCCATCCGCGGCAAAGTAACCAGCCCCGGACCGGCGCGCCCGGTTTTCCGCTCCAACGCCGATATGATGCTGCTGACCACTCGTTTGTGGATCGAGCCCGATGGCCGCCCGCACGTCCCCGGCAACCTGCAGGTCTGGAAGGACCTGTTTGCGAATCATCCGCAAGGCAAGTACGACGCCAAGCTGACGCGCGCCGCCGTGGCCTGGAAAGAAACCGACGACGTGCTCGAAGCCCTCTTCGGCCTCACGCGCAAATCCGTGGAGAATGAGCCGCTGAAAATCTTCATGGCGCTTAGCGACCTGGATCGTTACCGTTCCAAACCCTTGGCGCCGGAGACCGTGGCCCTGCTGGCGAGTAACTACCGTTTGTACGGCAGCCAGTACGCCACCTTTAACGACGCTGCCGCCGTAAGCGACAAATCCATCGCCCAATTCATCGATACGGCCGATGAGGTGTCCCGCCTGAAGGATCCCGTGCTGCGCGCCGACACGCTCGGCGTCATGCAGTCCCTGGTGGGGCTGTGGCAGATCCTTTCCCGCTCGGGGAGCCTGCCGGCGGCCAAAGCCGACGAGACTTTCGCGGCGCTGGTCAGCCCCTTCTCCGCGGTGCGCGACGACCGCATACTGTTCGACGCCGGACGCGGCGGCGTGACGCTCCTGCTCTCCGCCTCCGGCTCGAAACCCGGCGGCGCCCAGCAAGCGCGCCTCCTCGACCTGCTGGCGGGCGCCGCGGAACCCAGCGACGTCGAATCCCATACCCAGATCGTGCAGGAGATGATGCGCATCCTGGAAGCCCAGCACATCGTCCCTGTCGACGAGATCTTCGAGGTGGCGAATCACCTGGACTCGCTCGCGCGCGGCGAAAAACTGAACACGGCGTTGGTGAACCGCCTGGCATCCCGCATCGCCGACATTCCGCTGGCGCGCGCCGCGCTCAGCCCTGTCGAGAAGAATGCGCTCTCCTTTGGCTACTGGACCGATAAACACGTCGATGCGGAGCGCAAACTGAATCTGCGCGCCGCCGTCGAGAAAGCCTCGGGCGAGAAACTGCGGGACGTGCGCGGTCTGCTGGCGCCGTTCCTGCGCGACACGCTGGTGGCTTACAACTACGCCCACTACGCGCCACCCGGAGCGCAGGTCCTCTATACCAATCCGCTGTTCGTGCGCAGCCACGATTTTCTGGGGGTGCAAGGCGGCAACCACATGTGGCGCACCACGGAAGTGTTCGGTTCGGGCTGGCCGTCCAACGGCGGCGGCCGGCTGGTGGGTTCGCTCGCCGGACTGCCGTACGCGCTGGCCGAGACAGAACAGAATTTTCTGGTGCCGGAGCAGACCCAGGCGCTCATCTGGGGCGACCTGGTGCCGCAGATGATCGTGAGCGCCGTGATCCCGCGCTGGTGGAACGTAACGCCCTCGCAGTTGCATTGGGTCGCGCTGCACATGCGCTACGCGGAAGCGTTGCTGGCCGAATCCGCGCTGGATCCCGCGCTCCGGCGCGAGGCGCTCGGTATCTTGAGCGCGCAAGCGGCGCCGGCGCGCGTCGGACAGGTGGCTATCCTGCTCGAAAACGGCGACGTGCAAAAGGCGCTGAATAAAGTGACCCCCTCCGAGTTGTTCGTTCTGGCCTCCGGAATGGAAGCCAACGCCCAGCGCGAGCCTTCGCCGCTGCTGGCGGAAATCCGCCGCCTGGCCGCGCGGTCGCCCCAACAGATCAACGATGCCGCAATCTCGACCGCTTTCGGAACACCCAAACCCACGCTGGCAAACTCCTACCGGCCGGAGTTGCTCAACCTGCGCACCTTCCCGACCTTGATGGGATATTCCAGCCGCATCCTGGCCGAAAGCTGGGAGTCCAATGCGCTGTACTGGGCGGAACTGGCGGACGAGACGAATGTCCAGCCTTCGCAGCTCAACGTGCGCATCCCGGAGTGGACCGAGAAGCTGGTGGAGCGTATCTTCGCCTCGCACCTGGAGGATTGGCCGGCGGTGCTCCGCTCCTTGCGCGCGGTGGGAGACGATGTGCGCAACAAGACGCGCCAGCAGGCGCTGGCGGTGGGGCAGACCCCCTGGTCTGCGCGGGTCCCCCCGGACCCGCTTGCTGTCCAAAATTCCAAGTATTAGGTTATAGGGGGACTGATGCGTCTCATAACCCGTCGGGGCTTTTTAGGAGCGGCAGCGGGCACGGCCTTGCTCAAGGCGCAGGATGCGCAGCGCCCGGTGTTCCACGTAAAAGTGGATATGGTGGTGCTCAGCTTCACCGTCACCGACAGCCATAATCGCTATATCAACGGCCTGAAGAATACGGATTTCAAAATCTACGAAGACACCATCCTGCAAAAGATGGCCACCTTCGCGGAGGGCACCAAGCCTCCCGTGCAGGTCTTGGAGGACGGCAGCACGCGGCCGCTGGTGGCCGGCGAACCCGCCGAGGCGCCCGGCAACCCCGGCATCGATCTGCACAGCGACGCCTTCGTGGGCACCAACGTCTTCGTGCTGTTCGACACCAGCAACTTCATGTATCGCGGCTTTGTGTACGCCGAAGACGCCATCGCCGATTTCGTGCGCGGCCTGGACCGCGCCGATTCCGTAGCCGTGTATACCTTTAGCCGCAATCTTTCCCGCGCCGCCACGCTCACGCGCGATCGCGGCGACGCCATCGGCGGCCTGCGCAAATCCGTGGCCGGAGACGATACCGCCCTCTATAACGCTCTGCTGCTCACCCTGCGCGACGCGGCCAAAGTGCCCGGGCGCAAGGTGGTGATCGTCTTCTCCAACGGTCCGGACAATGCCAGCATGGTGGCGCCCGACGATGTGCGCGCGGTGGCCGAGGACGAAGGCATCCCCATCTACGTGATCTCTACCAATGAGGTCAACAAGGATCCCATTTCCAGCGGCGTCTTCCGGCGCATCGCCACGCACACCGGCGGCAAAGCCTATTGGGCCAAGACCTGGCAGAAGCAGGTGGAGGCTTTCGAATCGATCCGCGAAGACTTAGGCAACTCCTACACGGTGACCTACTACCCGCAGCCCAACCCGAACGAAGGCTTCCGCAAGATCACCGTCGAGATTGTGTCGGACGTGGGGAAGAAGTACCGCGTGCGTTCGCGTCCCGGCTACCGCCCCCGCGGCGGGGTCTAATGGCGATGCACCGGGTACTCCGTATACGCGAAACGGCCGACCACTACAACGATAGCTAAGGTCCCAACGTACAAGTAGTCGAGTTTGCACTTATGAAAATGTCTTTCGCCGAGCGCTTCCAATACCGCAAGAAGCAGCCATGTCAGACTTCCGACAAAGCAGAAGAGGAAAACCTGCGACACTGTTCCCAGGGCCCTTGGATACGACTCCTTGCTCATCTCGAACCCGACCCATGCAACGAAGCCAATGATTACTATCGCGGTCTTGTACACGACCAGGCCAAGTAAACCGATGGCCTTGAGCGGGAACACCTCCGCATGCCGATGGAATCTTGCCGCGAAGGGCACGCGTCGCTTACTCTTCCACGCTTCTTCCGGCAGTTTTGGCCGTCCTTTCGGGTGCTTCTTTGGCGCTAGGAGTCCGTCCGAGAAATCTTGTTCACTGCGGAGGCAAACCGTTGGTGCCGATCTGGCCCGCAGTGAGTTGACGTTTGAATAACGCTGCGACTAAGCCGCGGAGGGCCCGGATCATTGCG
>Ga0302326_10001089_pt1 | contig 71152 bp, 74 predicted proteins | sample Palsa_T0_3_FD_202264 | JGI IMG/M metagenome (GOLD analysis project Ga0302326, IMG submission 202264) | Peat permafrost microbial communities from Stordalen Mire near Abisko, Sweden - Palsa_T0_3 | ecosystem: Environmental > Terrestrial > Soil > Palsa > Peat permafrost | place: Sweden: Abisko... | reverse complement strand
ACGACCATATTCAAAAATTGCCGCTCCGCTGGTTTGACTACCGGGCGACTGGCGACATCATGACGCGGGTCCTGGAAGATGTGAACTCCGTTGAGCGCGTTCTAATCGACGGGATCGAACAGGGAACAGTCGCGATCTTGCAGGTGTTGATCGTGGCGGTGCTGCTCTTCGTGCGTGAACCGTGGCTGGCGACGTTGACGATGCTCCCGATTCCCTTTCTTTTGGGGGGCGCATTGATCTACACTTTGAGCGCCCGATCGCGCTACCGAGCGCAACGGCAAGCCGCTTCCGCGATGAATTCGCTGCTGCACGACAACTTGTCCGGGGTCCGCCAGATCAAGGCGTACGTGCGCGAACGGCAGGAACACGGGCGGTTTAACGAGGCGAGTAACCGATTGAAAGAGGCCACCCTCGTGGTGATGCGCGCATGGGCCATCTACGATCCGTCGATGGATTTTTTGACCTCCTGCGGTCTGGTGATTGTGACCGGCTTCGGCGGGATGGCCGTCCTGCAGGGTCGCATGGAGATTGGTGAATTGGTGGCGTTCCTGATTCTGGTGCGGTTCCTGTACGAGCCGATCGGGAGGCTGCACCAGTTGAACCAGATGCTGCAGGGTGCTCGAGCAGCTGCAGAACGGGTCTTTGAGATTCTCGATGAACCAGCCGAGAGCGACCTGGTTGCAGAACCGTTCGATCCGGTCGGTCGCATCGAATACCGGAACGTGTCGTTCTACTACAGCGATGACCAGCCGGTGCTGAACGATGTTTCGTTTGTGGCTGAACCCGGCCAGACGATAGCGCTTGTCGGCGAGACCGGTGCGGGAAAATCGACTTTGGTCAATCTTTTGCTTCGGTTCTATGAGCTGAGTCCGACGGGGGGCGATATTCTAATCGACGGGCGATCGATTCGCAGCCTCTCGAAGCACGCGATCCGCAACGCTACAGGTTTCGTGAGTCAGGAAAGCTTTTTATTCAACGGAACAATCCGCGAGAATCTGTTGTTCGGAAAACCGGATGCGAACGAGGCGGAGATTTGGGGAGCGCTTCGCGCGGCCAACGCGGATGATTTTGTTTCGAGGCTACCGGCCGGCCTGGATGCGGGTGTGGGCGAGCGCGGGATCCGACAGAGCGTCGGTGAAAAGCAGCGAATCTCTATTGCGCGTGCAATCTTAAAGGATCCGCCGTTGTTGATTCTGGATGAGGCAACGGCGAGCGTTGACACCGAAACGGAGCGCCAGATCCAGGAGGCTCTGAACCGACTATTGCTGGGCCGGACAAGCTTCGTTATCGCTCACCGGCTTTCGACCGTTCGGCATGCCGACCAGATCCTTGTCCTTGATCGAGGTCAAATCATCGAGCGCGGCGATCACGAGGAGCTACTCGCATTGGACGGGAAGTACGCGAAGCTCTGTCAGAGCGGGTTGTTTTTTGCCGATGAAGAGGGAGAACTGGAGCCGGCGGAGCGCAGATAGAGGGGTTGCAGGAGTTCAGGAGCAGGACACGGGCGGCGCGCGTGAAGAATTGAGAAGAAACTGTTTTGCTTGGGTGACCTTGAAGTTTCAAAAGAAGTTCAGCTCGCTCGCATTTTGAACTCCTCGAGTCAAACTTTCTTCTTAGAATTCTTCCACGCAAGCATCGTGGGTCCCCAATTCTGCAACTCCTGCAACTCCTGCAACTCCTGAACTCCTGGTTCACTGGCCTCGAACGAGAGAGGATTTTTTCTTGCCTCTCATGGATCGAAGCCTGATTAATACGCGTTGCTTTACAGGATTGGTTACTTAACAGGACGCACTCTCGAGCACATCGGGAGCATCTTCTGGCTCTTTCTTAACACGCTGGAAGAAATTGCAGATAACATCCGCCGCGGAAGGTTGCCATTTCGATGGTCCATGTTGTTTGCGCAAACCGATCGAACCGGGGTCGGCTCGATCCCGCTCGTTTTGATGGTTTCGTTTTTTCTGGGGCTGACGATGGCATTGCTGACCGGGTACCAACTGGAAAAATTTGGGACCGAACGGCTGGTCCCGACGCTCATCTCGATTGCATTCACTCGCGAGCTCGGGCCGTTGCTGACCGGAATCGTTCTGGCGGCAAGGATCGGTGCAGCGTACACGGCTGAACTCGGGACAATGCAAGTCTCTGAAGAAGTAGAAGCAATCGAGGCGATGGGGATTGGTCCATTGCGTTTTCTGGTTGCCCCGCGGCTGGTGGCGATTGCATCGCTGATGCCTTGCCTGTCGGTGCTTTCGGTCGTTGCGGCGCTTGTTGGTTCCGGGTTGATATCCTGGGTGGCGCTGAACCTTGTCCCCGACGCTTATTTCGACGCCGTTGTGACGAGCCTGATTGTCAGCGATATCGTCATCGGATTGTTTAAGGCCATGTTCTTCGGGCTTCTGATCGGCTTAATTGCCTGTTATCAGGGGCTCACGGTAAGTGGCGGCGCCGAAGGTGTCGGGAAGGCGACGACCGACAGCGTGGTCATCTCGATCACCACCGTCATTGGGTTCGATACGCTGTTCAATGTGATGGTCACAAGGATCACTGGATGAGCGAGACGCCCCTGGTTCATCTGGAAAATATTGTGCTGCGATTCGGGGAGAAGACTGTCCTGGATGGGATCGACCTCAAGGTATTTAGCGGGGATCGGCTTGTGATCCTTGGCCAGAGCGGCGGCGGCAAGAGCACGATGCTGCGGCTGATTCTGGGGATTTTGAAACCGACGATGGGCGTGGTGAGATACCGGCATCTTCAGGTCCAGAAATTGAGCCGGAGTAAATTAAACTTGCTGCGAAGCCGCGTCGGAATGGTTTACCAGTATTCGGCCCTGATCAGCTCGATGACTGTGCGGGAGAATCTTGCATTGCCGGTCGAGGAGTTGGTTCGTAAACCGAGGAAAGAGATCGATGCGTTGATTAGGGAGAACCTTGAAATTGTCGGGATGAGCGGGACCGAGGAAAAGGTGCCTTCGGAGCTGAGCGGCGGGATGCGCAAGCGCGTGAGCCTCGCCCGTGCGCTCATGATGCAGCCGGAACTGATCTTGTTCGACGAACCGACGGCCGGACTTGATCCGGTGATCAGTTCAGTCATCGACGAATTGATTATAAGTTTGACCAAGAAAACGAACACAACGTCGGTCATCGTCACGCACGAAATGGAGAGCGCTTTCAGGGTCGCTACCCGTATGGCTATGCTTTACCAGGGAAAGATCATTGAAGATGCTTCGCCGGATCGGTTTCGCCTCTCGGCGAATCCGGTCGTTCACCAGTTTGTGACTGGAACAACGAAAGGACCGATCACGGAGACACCACTGAATGCAGATTCTTCGAAATGAAGTTCGCACGGGCCTGATGGTCCTTCTGACGCTTGGCCTGGTGGTCAGCGTCGTTTTGTACATTTCATCTCCCGGGCTATTCAAGCCGCTCAAGAGTTTTCTGGTCTTTTTCGATAATGCGGCCGGGATCAAGCCGGGCGCCGCAGTAATGCTGGCTGGACGCAAGATCGGAACGGTGGCCGACATCCAGTCTCCTGTTCCGCTCAATGATCGGCCGGAGCATCGGCTCAACTATGAGGCGATGGTTCGAGTTCAGGTAGCCGAAGACTCACAGATTTATAAAGAGACGACCGTCGCGATGCGGAGTTTCGGGTTGCTGGCAGAACTCGTCATCGACTTCACCAATGGGAATGCGGACTCGGGCCTTGCGGAGCCGAATGCCAAATTCGTGGGTGTACGCTCGCCCGATCTTGCCGAGATTGGGCCTTTGATCATACAGAAACTCGATCCCGTTCTGAAACAGTCGGAATCGACGTTGGCAGAACTGCAGAAAACTTCACACAATCTAACCGTGCTAACCGCTCAGGAATCTGTTTTAACGGGAACACTAAAGAGTTTTGGGTCGGTCGGAGAAAACCTTAAAACCATCACGGCGAAAGGGGGCGGAGTCGACTCTGCCCTTGTCAGCGTCCATGAGGTGCTTTCAAATGTAAAGGATGTCACCGTCCAATTGCAGAAGGATAACAATCTCGAGAAAACCTTGGGGAACTTCAAAGCCTCGTCGGCGAAACTGAAGATCATTCTCGATTCGTTGGATAACACGATGGGTAAGGTGTTGCCGCGGCTGGATGTGATTGTGAGCGATCTCAGCGAACTCACCGGAAAATTGAAACAGCAGCCTTGGCGTGTGATCTGGCCCAGCACTATCAAATATCCGGAAGGTCACCCCGGCCCTGAAGAACCGCCGCGCCCACCAAGAAAGAAGCGTCAGCAGAGCTGAAACCCAGCGGATACTCAAACATCCTGGCCGCACTCATGAGCCTTTCGGGAGTGAGACCTACCAAAGCTCCACTTGACGGTTGGGCGGGCATTGGACGCCCATCTTTTCGTAGGCCTTTGGCATGGCGACTCGGCCCTGGGCTGTTCGCTTGATGAAACCTTCCTGGATCAGATACGGCTCATTGACCTCTTCGACTGTTCCGGAATCTTCACCAACCGAAACCGACAACGAACTCAGTCCGACCGGGCCCCCTTGAAAACGAACGACCAGTGCGTCAAGGAGCCGTTTGTCCATTTCGTCCAGACCATCTTGGTCGATATCGAGCATTTCGAGGGCTTTGTCGGCAATAGTCTTTGTGATGAAGCCATTCGATCTGACTTGGGCATAGTCGCGAACCCAGCGCAGAAGATTGTTTGCCACCCGAGGTGTGCCTCGGGCGCGTGAGGCGATCTCGTCGCAACCGCTTTGATCGACGCCGACGCCGATTAAGCCGGCGCTGCGCGCGATGATATGGCTGAGGTCTTTCAATCCGTAATAGTCCAGCCGGCTGTTCATCCCGAAGCGAGAGCGAAGCGGCGCACTGATCAGACCCGATCGGGTCGTTGCACCGATCATGGTGAATTTCGGCAAATTGATCCGCACGCTTCGTGCGTTGGGGCCTTGGTCGATAATAATATCGAGGCGAAAATCTTCCATAGCCGGGTAGAGATATTCTTCGATGGTGACCTGGAGCCGGTGGATCTCATCAATAAAGAGAATATCCCCGCGTTCCAGAGTCGTCAGGATACCGGCCAGATCTCCAGCCCTTTCGATCATCGGACCGCTGGTTGTCTTAATATTGACTTCCATGGAATTGGCAAGGATGTAGGCGATGGTCGTTTTTCCTAATCCGGGTGGCCCGCTGAGCAAGATATGTTCGAGCACGTCGCCTCGCTGTTTCGCGGCTTGCACCATCAATTCCAGCCGTTCACGGACGCGCGCTTGCCCTTGGAACTCGCTAAAAAGCGGGGGACGCAAAGACAGATCGAAGGCGGTCTTTGGCGCTTCTACAGTTGCCTGGTAAAAATTTTCCGCCACGAGAGATTTATATTCTGATGTCTGGCGCTCAAATCAACCAGATGTCGGCGAGTTTAATCAAATAAATCTGTCTGAACGAAGCCGTACCTTTCATTGAGGAGAGCGCGAAAATAGGTAATATAGGCATCGCTGATGAACGCAACGACATTGGATAGCGGGGTGGTCGAAAAGGTACTGGTTGGTGAGCGGATTACGGCTGAGGATGCGATCGACCTCTATCGGCTGCCGCTAGGCGAACTTGGGCAATTGGCTGACAAACGCCGGCAAATGGCCAAGGCTGAGGCGTTTCAAGGCAGGGGCAACGAGATTGTCACCTATATCGTCGATCGCAACATCAACTACACGAACGTCTGCAATGTGTATTGCAAGTTCTGCGCGTTTTATCGAACCGAAAGAGATTCCGATCATTACGTGCTAAGTCACGCTGAGATCGATCAGAAGATTGATGAATTGGTCTCCATCGGCGGGATTCAGATCCTGATGCAGGGGGGGCATCACCCCAAATTGGGCATCGACTATTATCTGGATTTGCTCAATCACATCCGGGAGAAATACCCGCAGATTAATATCCACGCATTCAGCCCGCCGGAATTTAATCATTTTGCTGAAGTGTTCGGGATGCCGATGCGGGAGATTCTCCAGAAGTTCAAGGAAGCAGGGCTGGGATCGATTCCTGGCGGAGGCGGAGAAATTCTTGTGGATCGTGTGCGCAACCGGATTTCGCCTCTCAAATGCAATACCGAGCAGTGGCTGGAGGTGATGAGAATCGCGCATGAACTTGGCTTAAACAGCAGCGCGACGATGATGTTCGGTCATGTTGAGGCAGTGGAAGATCGGATCGAACATCTCGAAAGGCTTCGGGCGCTGCAGGATCAAACGGGGGGGTTTACCGCGTTCATCTGTTGGACCTTCCAACCGGACAACGTTGTTTTGAAGGCGACGCCGGTTGGATCAGCCGAGTACCTGAGAATGCAGGCTCTTGCACGCATTTACCTGGACAACATCGAGAATATCCAGAGCTCTTGGGTAACCCAGGGGCCAAAAATCGGTCAGATCGCCCTGCGATACGGCGCCAATGATTTTGGCTCCGTCATGATGGAGGAGAACGTGGTCAGTAAAGCCGGAACTTCGTTCCGAATTACGCGGGACGAAATCGAGGATTTAATCGCCGAATTAGGTTTTGAGCCCCGTACACGGAACAATTGGTACGAGTTGACCGGAAACTGAATCGTTCGATTCAGCCGGAAAACCGCGTGGAGTAGTTTTTCTGTTGACGTTTATGACGTCATCGTCATGAATTACGCCGATTCGCTCTGATCTGTTGTTGATTCTCTACATTATGAATTTTTCGAGTTCCCTCTCCCGAAACTGGATTTTCATAGCGATCATCGTGGCCTCGCTGAGTCGGTCTGGGCTGGCCCAGCAGCCGCCTCCCGGACAGCCTCCTGGTGCCCAGCCGCCCGCCGGCCAGACCGCGCCAGCGCCTGGTCAGGAAGCACAGCCGCCACAACCTGCGCAGCGCCAGCAGTCGCCGATCGTCCGGCAGATTGAGATTCAGTATGCTGGTCCGGCGACGTTGAGCCGCCAGAGAATCTTGTCGAACATGAAGACGACTGTCGGTCAGCCCTATTCTGAGCAGACGGTTGAGGACGATGTACGTTCGCTTTATGCGACCGGCTTGGTCACCAATGTGCGTATTTACGGTGAACCGCTTCCAGACGGGGTGAAAGTGATCGTTGTGGTGCAGACGCGCGTGACACTCACCGAAGTGGTGATTCAGGGTAACGAGATCGTGAAAGCGAAACGCCTGCGGCGCGAGCTGAATCTGAAGACAGGAACACCTCTTGACGAGCAGGCTCTGGAACAGGCGCGTCAAAAATTGGTCGACTTGTACCAGAAACGAGGGTATCCCGACACCGATGTTCAGTACAAGGTGGACGTGAACGAGGATCGAGGAACGGCGCGGGTCACCTTTGCAGTGAGTGAGGGTCATCTCTCGGTCGTCAAAACGATCAGGTTTGTCGGCAACGTTGCGCTCACGTCGAAAAGGCTCCGGAAGGAGATGAAGACCAGGGAGAATAACATCCTCGGCTTCGTCACGGGAGCGGGGCGGCTGAACAATCAGCAGCTGGACGGAGACGTTCAGAAACTCAAAGAACTGTACCAGGATAACGGCTACGCTGATGCCCAGATTACCGACGTGAAAATCGATCGGCTAGGCAAGAAATACGTCGTCGTAACGATCTACATCACCGAAGGTCCGCAGTACCATGTCGGGACTGTTACGATCGAAGGTCTCCATATCGTGAGCGAACCGAATTTCCGGAAAGTCATCAAGGTCACCGAGGGCAAAGTCTTTTCGCCGCAGAAACTCCAAAAAGATATCAAATCAGTGGAAGACGCCTATGGCGTTGCGGGATACGCGGACGCAAAGGTCAACGTGGAAACTGCGCCTGCAGGCCCCGGGCTGGTCAATCTCAGCTACAAGGTGGACGAAGGGATCCAATCATTCGTCGAGCATATCAATATCAGCGGCAATAGCCGAACCAAGGACAAGGTCCTTCGCCGGGAAATTATCCTGTCACCTGGCGACGTCTTTGACACGGTGCGCGTCGATATCAGCAAGAAACGTCTCGAAGGTCTGCAATATTTCGAGCGGGTGGATACCTATGCAAGCGATACGGCCGTTCCAGGACGCAAGGATCTGAACGTCGTTGTTCAGGAGAAGCGGACCGGCAATCTGAATTTCGGATTGGGCTTCAGTACGACGGACGGTCTGCTGGGATTTGCCGAATTATCGCAGGGCAACTTCGATATCATGAACTGGAAGACGTTCACGGGGGCCGGGCAGAAGTTCAGGGCGAGAATTCAGCTCGGCACCGAGACGAAAAATGCATCAGTCGAGCTGAGCGAACCTTATTTTCTCGATCAACGGTTGGCGTTCGGCGGCCGCCTGTTTTTTGACGAGTACGATTACTACAGCGACGTCTACAACCAGCGAGATTACGGCTTTGACATCTTCATGCGTAAGCCGATCACGAATTTTCTGTCGGTGAAACTCGATTATACAATCCAGGAGATCGATATTTACGACATCAATTCGAGTCTCATTTCTACGGAGCTCCAGGATCTGATCAATCAAGAAGGCGCCTACAATCTTGAGAGCCGGGTGACGCTCGGCCTGACGTATGATACGCGGGATAGCGCGTTTCTAACCCGAAAAGGGACCCGGGTCGATTTCACGACCTATGTCGCAGGCGGTCCCCTTGGGGGCAGTGTCCAGGTCTACGGGTTCGATCTGGATGCAGCCCAGTACTTTCATCTTCCGTACGATACGATCCTCCTGCTGAACGGGGAGGTCGGGGTCGTCTCGAATTGGGGCTCGGACAGCCCGGGCGGTATTGTCCCGATTTTTGATCGCCTGTATCTGGGCGGCGCCAGTACTCTCCGTGGATTCAAATTCCGCGATGTTGGGCCAAAGGATGGAAACGGGGATGCGATTGGCGGCAATACCTTGGCGCGGTTTACGATTGAATACACAATTCCGATTATCGAGCGGGTTCGCTTTGCCGTTTTTTACGATGGTGGCTTCGTCAACCCCGGTTCGTGGAGCTTCAGCCCGGAAAAGGTGCCGACCAGCAATGGAGGATTCTCCGGGGGATTCAACCAGGATATTGGTATCGGAGTACGCTTGGATTTGCCAATCGGACCGTTGCGACTCGATTATGGTTTTCCGATCGAGGAAGACACCTGGAGCAGCAAGAGCGGCCAATTCCAGTTTAGTGTCGGGTATCAATTTTGAACGAAAGCTGTATCGTCCGGTCTCACCTCAAGTCGGATTCCCCTCTAATCAGTATCAGTTTGTCTATCTTATGAACAAATCCTCATCGCTAACGATAATCGGTCTGCTGGCCCTGAGTTTGGGCTTCGCCTCGCAAGCCCAAGCTCAAATGAAGGTCGGAACGATCGACATGCAAAAGGTCTTTACCGCCTACTACAAGACTCATGACGCGGAAGATAAGCTTAAGGAGGCGCAGAGAGCCTACAAAGATGAGCTCGATCAGCGGATGGACGAGTACAAGAAAAATCTCGACGTTATCAATAAGTTGAATGAGGAGATGAACAAGCCTGAACTGAGCGGTGCGTCCAAGGATCAGAAGGCACAAGAGCGCGATTCCAAGATCTCCGAGACCAAGGGTCTGGAAAAGGAAATCTCCGACTTTCGCCAGACGCGCGAAAAACAGATTCAGGATCAGTTGAAACGGATGCGGGACGGGATCGTGGAAGAGATTATGAAAGTGGTCAATGACCAGGTGAAAGCCGCGAACTACGACATGGTGTTTGACAGATCTGGATTTAGCGCAAACAACATCGTGCCGGTCTTGCTTTATTCCCGTGACAACTACGACTTCAGCGATTCGGTCATTTCGAAGCTGAATTCCAACCGTCCAGCGGCCACTCCAAGTCCGAGCGTCTCGCAGAAGCCGGCCGCATCGACAAATACCCCGGCGACAACGGTCCGGCCAGCCGGCGATTTAGGCAAAAAGCCCCGCTAGCTCGCAAAGATCACGCGAATCCCGGAGCGACGAGCTCATTGCGAGCTAGAAAGCTATTAAACAGGCGCTCCGCGTCACTTTAAGCGCCGTTTTTGAAATCCGGAAATCCAGACAAGCTGTTTGAACTCTTATCTCAAACAGCAGCGGAATCTCCCGGCGTACCCGGAGAATTCCGCTGCTACAGCCTGCATCGATCACAAATCTCTCAAGATTTGTGATCGATGCAGGCTAGCTGGACGCGTGTCGGTGTGTGGGCGTATCGTCGAGCCTTGGGAGTTAGGGCGCGTTTGTTTTGGCTAATCCAATGCAAACGCTCGGCGATGTTTTCTTTTGGGAGAGGTTAAGAGCTTCCTATTGCAATGCGCTCGTCGCTTCGGCGTTTGCGTGATTCTTGCGGGCTACCGCAAGAACCGGTCGAGATTTTCGTCTTCCCAGCGTCTTGCCCTGTAGTAGCAGTGGAATTTACGTTCTCGGCGATAGAATTCGCGTGTGTGAACTCTTCTGCGTCCATATTCGTCAATTTCCTCCGGAACCACGGCGTGGAGCATTTCGTGGTAAACGACGTACTCGAGGAACCAGGTTGGAACAAATGGCGCGTCCAACAACGGATGGATACGAATCATTTTGTCCTCTTCCTGGATCGTTCCGAAGACAAAGTATTCTTTGGGGGGATGCTTCCGTTTGCGGCCCCAGGTGATCGTGTAACCTCTGAGCGCATTGTTGAAATACTCGGCATTTAGTTTGTCGAACAGCGCTTTGAGATCGAAATACTCACCTTCGGTGGAAACTTGGTGCCGCCGTAGAACGGGAAGCCTTTTAAATGAGAGTTTCCTCTTTCGCTTTCCCATATGAGAAGTGCTCTTAGTTTAGAGAGTAAAAATGGAGTCGCAACCACAAACGGATAAGTTAGGAACAAAATTTTTTGGGCGGTTTTATGATGCTTCCGGCAGTAACTTCGAAGCCACCAAAAGAACGCACGGCTGATGAGTCAGCAAGTCGAATGGAAGCCCAATAGCGCCAGAGCCTTCAGGGTTCGCTGCTCTCTTCGACGTCCGCTTCTTCCTGGGAGACGACGGGTGCGATATCCTGAAGAGTTTCGTTTTCCCGAAGATCCACCAGTTTCACACCCATGGTGTTGCGGCCGGTTTCGCGCACCTCGCTGACTCTGATACGGACCATTTGTCCGCCGGTTGTGATCAGCATTAATTCGTCGGAATCGCGGACGGTCAATGCGCCGACCACATCTCCGGTGCGTTCACCTGTCTTCATGGTAATGATTCCCTTTCCGCCGCGAGACTGGACTCGATACTCGTCGAAATCGGTCCGTTTCCCGATCCCGTTGGACCCGGCCACGAGCAATTGCGCGTCCGGTATGACCTTTGCAATTCCTACGACCTGGTCCCCGGTGTCCGGTCGGATCCCCCAAACACCGACTGCATTTCGTCCCATATCCCGAACATCGCCCTCATGGAAGCGGATGCTGATTCCCTGGCGCGTGATCAGCACCACTTCCTCCGTTCCGTTGGTAAGGAGCGCATCGATTAACTCATCGTCCGGCTCGATTTGAATGGCGATGATGCCGCCTTTTCGGACGTTACCGAAGTCTGCAAGGTTTGTCTTTTTCACGATACCAGAGCGCGTCGCGAACATGACATGGAGCGCAGGATTCCATGTCCCTTCGTCTCCCTTGGGGATCCCGGTCTGGTCAACGGCTTCAATCCGGAGTGTCGCAGCGATCTTTTCTTCCGGGCGCAGCTCAAGCAGATTCGCGATCGAGCGGCCCTTGGAAGCGCGGCTCATTTCAGGAATTTCATAGACTTTTTCCACGTAGCAGCGACCGGTTTGGGTGAAGAACATGAGGGAATCATGGGTGCTGGCCGTGAACAGGTGCTCAACGAAATCGCCCTGATCCCCGCTCACCTGTGCCTCCCGGGTGGTCATCCCGATTACGCCTCGACCGCCGCGCCGTTGCGCGCGAAATTCACTTTCTGCCGTCCGTTTGATGTAGCCGCCGTGGGTAATCGTAATGATGCATCCCTCGTTGGCGATCAGGTCCTCGAGCGCGATCTCTCCCTGGTCGGGGAGGATCGCAGTGAGCCGTTCGGATCCGTATTTGTCCTTAATCCGGAGCAGTTCCTCCTTGATGATCGACATGACCCGATCTGCGCGACTCAGAATGTCGAGCAGATCATCAATCTTGCGCGTGATTTCACCGTATTCGTCGATGATTTTTTCGCGCTCGAGTCCGGTCAGTTGGTAGAGACGCAGATCGAGAATCTGATCCGCCTGATGTTCGCTGAAAATATACCGGCCGTCGACCAATCGGCTTTCGCTTCGGATACGAACGCCGATTTGCTCGATCGTCTCGCGACTGAACTCGTACGCGAGAAGCTTGATCTTGGCTTCGTCGCGATTCGCGGAACTGCGAATAATATCGATAAAATCGTCCAGGTTTGCCAGCGCGATGAGGTAGCCTTCGAGTGTCTCAGCCCGGGCTTCGGCTTGACGGAGAAGAAAGCGGGTGCGCCTGAGAACGACATCCCGGCGATGCTCGATATAACAAAGGAGCGCCTCCTTGAGGGACAGCAGTTTGGGACGGCCGTGGTCGATCGCCAGCATGTTCACCGCGAAGGAACTTTCCATCGCGGTATGCATGTACAGGTTGTTAAGGACTACCTTGGAGTTTGCGTCGCGTTTAAGTTCCAGCTCGATCCGCGTGTTCTCGTCCGAGAGATCCCGCAGATCGCTGATGTCGGTGATGACCTTGTCCTGAATGAGTCCGGCGATGCGTTTGATCAGCTCAGCGCGATTAACATTGTAGGGGATTTCACTGATCACGATCTGTTCGCGTCCGTTCTTCGTCTCTTCGATCGTGGCCGTACCGCGCACCTTCAAGCTTCCTCTGCCGGTTTCAAAATATTGGCGAATCGCACTCATTCCGTAAATGGTGCACCCGGTGGGAAAATCGGGTCCTTTGATCAATCCGAGCAATTGATCGGTGCTGATATCCGGCTGATCGATCAAGGCGCAAACCCCGTTGACGATCTCAACGAGGTTGTGCGGCGGCATGTTCGTAGCCATCCCGACGGCAATACCAGTCCCGCCGTTGACAAGCAGATTGGGAAAAGCCGCAGGAAAAACGACTGGTTCGGTCGTCGTCTCGTCGTAGTTTGGGACGAAATCGACCGTGTCCTTTTCCATGTCCTCCATCAGGACTGCGCCGAGATGGGTCAATCGTGCTTCGGTGTACCGCATGGACGCAGGAGGATCGCCGTCCATGGAACCGAAGTTCCCTTGACCTTCGATCAGGGTATCGCGCATTGCCCATGGCTGTGCCATGTGCACAAGCGTGGGGTAGATCGCCATGTCGCCATGCGGATGATAATTACCCATCGTCTCACCGACGATTTTAGCGCACTTGCTATGTTTCCGGTTCGGTTGGAGCCCGAGACCGTTCATGGCGTAGAGAATTCGGCGTTGAGAAGGTTTTAATCCGTCTCTGGCGTCCGGAAGTGCACGCGAAATGATGACCGACATCGAATAGTCGAGGAACGACTTCGACATCTCTTCGGCGACGTTTACCGGTTCGATTTTTTCGTTGGGCAGAATCGGCATGGAGCGGGAGGCGTTCAGCGTTCGACGTCGCAGTCAGGACATCGGTAACATTCTTGGGTCAAGGCATCTATAACTCTGATACGATCATTAAACGGTGAACGTCGAACGCTTAACGTTCTCAAATGTCGAGGTTTCTTACATTGAGGGCATTATCTTCAATGAAAGCGCGACGTGGTTCGACGACGTCACCCATCAAAATTGTAAACATCTTGTCGGCTTCGCTTGCGTTGTTCTCGTTCAGGTCGACGCGAAGGAGTTTGCGGCGGACCGGATCCATGGTCGTAGAAAAGAGCTCTTTCGCGTTCATCTCTCCGAGACCTTTGAAACGCTTTATCTGAACTCCGCGACGGCCAATTTCCTTGATCGCGTCAAGGATTCTTGGAATCGAGAACAGCGGAGTCACCGTTGTGCGGTCGCCGTCACCCTCGATCAGTTCAAAAAGCGGCTGGTCGCTCGCCGAGTAATGATCGATCGTCATGCCTCGATTTTGGAGTTCCTGAAAGACCTTCGCAACGGCGTTCGACTCGTGCAGTTCAACTCGACGAGCCCTGCGTCGCATATAAGGGGCGACCGGCGGACTTCCATTGCCGTTAGTCGGAGGCACTCCGGGCGCCGGTGCGCTATCACCGTTTTCCGCAACAGGTTCTTCCTCGTAAAGGTTGAGATCGAGATTTTGGCTCGCGAAATCGCGCAGCGGGCCCTCGTCGTGAAAATATTTGACGTACTCGTTGTTTCCTTCTCGGACGATCACCAGGTACTCGGGCAGCTTCCCGGAAATCGGTTCCCGATTCGACAAATACTCTTCAAATTCGCCGCCGTGCCGCCGAATCGAGTCGCTCAGTTTTGATAATCTTTCGAGTAAATCGAGGACTTCGGCGAGTTGATCCTTCGTGAACTCCCTACCGTCCACCAGGTGTTTCAGTTGCACTTCCTCAGCCCCGAGGGAGATCAGTATCTTGTTCAATTGGGAGTCGTCGTCGACATACTCCTCGCGCTTCTTGCGCTTGATTTGGTAGAGCGGTGGTTGCGCGATATAAATGTGCCCACGCCGTACCAATTCTGGCATCTGGCGATAAAAGAATGTCAGGAGAAGTGTCCGGATGTGCGAGCCATCCACGTCCGCATCGGTCATGATGATGATCCGGCCGTAGCGCAGTTTTTCGAGGTTGAACGATCCTTCGCCTTCGCCGTCGCCGATTCCGGTACCGATCGCGGTGATCATCGTTTGAATTTCGAGATTTTGCAGTACTTTGTCGAGACGGGCTTTTTCGACGTTGATCAGTTTCCCGCGGATCGGAAGAATCGCCTGAAATCTTCGGTCACGCCCCTGCTTGGCGGATCCTCCGGCGGAATCGCCCTCCACGATGTAAAGCTCGGTCAGGTTCGCATCGCGCTCTGAGCAATCCGCGAGCTTACCCGGCAGACCGCCCCCAGTCAGCGCGGTCTTGCGCACCGCTTCCCTGGCCTTCCTGGCAGCTTCGCGGGCACGGGCGGCCATCAGACATTTGTCGATAACCTTTTTGGCAACCGCCGGATTCTCCTCACAATAACGGCTTACTCCCTCGTACGTGATCGATTGGACCAAGGGCTTGATTTCGTTGTTGACCAGCTTCCCTTTGGTCTGCGAGCTGAAGCGGGGATTGGTCAATTTGACGCTTAAAACGCAGACGAGACCTTCCCTCAGGTCGTCCCCTGTGAGGTCCGGATCCTTTTCCTTCAGCAGGTTGTTGGCTTTTGCGTAGTTCTTGATTGCGTTCGTCAATCCAGCCTTGAAACCCTCAAGGTGCATCCCGCCGTCACTATTCGGGATTGAGTTGGCAAAACACTGAATATGCTCGGAGTAGGCGTCGGTGTATTGGAGGACTACGTCGACGTAGCAAAGCTCTGATTTGTCGTCCACCAGGAACTCCCGCATCCCGCTCACGATGATTGGTTCCGGATGGATTAGCTGCTTGGTCTCACCGAGCTGTTTGACGTACTCGCGAATCCCATCTTTATAAATGAAGACCTCTTTCCGATGAGGCTCGGTGCGTTCATCCGTCAGATGGATTTCCAGGCCGCTATTGAGAAACGCGAGTTCGCGCATCCGATTCGCAAGGATGTCGAACTTGAACTCGGTCGTAATGGTGAAAATTTCGGTATCCGGCAAAAACGTGATGAGCGTGCCGGAATGCTTCTTGTTTTGGATTTCACCAATGACTTCGAGCTTGCGGGTCGTTTTACCACGGGAAAAAGCGATTAGATAGACTTTGCCGTTCCTGGTCACCTCGGCTTTAAACCACTCCGACAAGGCATTGACGCACTTCGCACCGACACCGTGGAGACCTCCGGAAAATTTATAAGCTCCCTGGCCGAACTTCCCGCCGGCGTGCAGGTTGGTCAGGACCAGCTCGATGGCGGGCATTTGAAATTTCGGGTGCGTCTCCACCGGAATTCCGCGTCCGTTATCGCGAACGGAGACCGAGCCATCGATGTGGATGGTCACGTCGATCTTTGTACAGAACCCGGCAAGGTGCTCGTCAATCGAGTTGTCGAGGACCTCAAAGACGCAGTGGTGCAATCCCCGCTCGTCCGGATCACCGATATACATCCCGGGCCGTTTACGGACCGCCTCCAGACCTTCGAGTTTGTCAATTTGCGCAGCGCCGTAAGTCGAAATGTCAGACATATCCGAGGGACAGGTCTGTGCTAAAAGGATGAGACCTGGTGAACGATAGGTTAAAGGCTAACAATAGGCCGCCGGCGACGATTTGCAAGCAATGAACAGGCACAATTTGTAGTGGATCTGAGGCAAAGTGTACCCAACATTTTGGGGTTTGTCGAGCTCGAAAGCGATTTTCGCACCCTTTCCGCCAACCGCGCCGCAAGCACCGGAACGCAGCTGTTGTCCTCGGTTCCGAAGGAGCACGAGAGCACAGCGCAGGCTTCGTTTGGAATTGGCACTGACGATTACCTCATTTCGCGGACAGAGCACCAGACGCCGATTGGAAATAGCGCAACCTACTGTAACTTGTCGCCGCGATGGAGATCTTTGATTTTGTGGTCATTGGCGGAGGCAGCGCGGGCTACGCTGCGGCAGCGGGAGCGGCGAAATCAGGGTTGAAAACTGTTTGCATCGAAGGTGGGGAAGAAGTGGGCGGACTCTGCATTCTGCGCGGTTGCATGCCGAGCAAAACCCTCATCGAATCTGCGAACCATTTTCTAGCGCTGCGTCGGGCGAAAGAATTTGGATTAAGCGTGGGACACATCGCCTTCGATTCCTGGGCGATTCTCGAGCGGAAGCGGCAATTGATCGGCGAATTCGCAAAAGATCGTGTCCAACAATTGACGGACGGCAGGTTCGAGTTCATACGGGGATGGGCCGAATTCATCGATTCGCACCACTTGAAGGTGAAGTTGAGGAGCGGGGGTCAAGAAGAGATCGAGGGGAAGACGTTTTTGATTTCTACCGGTTCGGTTCTCAATTTCATTGACCTGCCCGGCCTGGATGAGGCTGGATTCCTGGACAGTGACGCGGCGCTCAATTCCGATCGTATTCCGCGATCGGTTGTCATTCTTGGGGGAGGCGCCATTGCGCTTGAATTCGCTCATTTCTACAATGCGCTCGGAGTTGAAGTGACAGTCCTGCAGAGGAGCAATCAAGTCATCAAGGAAGCAGATCCGGATGTCGCGGAGGCGCTGGTCACAGCGTTTCGGAAGCGTGGGATCAGAGTGATTTGCGGCACGAAACTGAAGCGAGTCGAACGAACTGCGCGCGGGAAAAGTGTCTGGTACGAATGGAACGGTGACGAAAAGTTTGCTGCGGCGGACGAAATCTTTTACGCACTTGGGCGTAAGCCAGCGATCTCGGGCCTCGGTCTGGAAAAAGCGGGAGTCAAGATCGACAAACAGAACGCGGTGGCGGTCAACGACAGACTGCAAACGTCGCAACCGCATATCTTTGCCGCAGGGGACGTCACGGGGCTCTACGAAATCGTGCACATTGCGATCCAGCAAGGCGAGATTGCTGCCCGGAACGCGAAGGGGTTCATGGAAGGCAAAGTCTCCGCAGCGATCGATTATCGCTTGAAAATGTTCATCATGTTTCCCGAGCCGCAAATTGCTGTGGTGGGAATCAATGAGCGTGAAGCGGCGGAGCGAGGATTGGAGGTCAGGGCCGCGAGACACCGTTTCAACGATCATGGAAAATCGATGATTCGCGGGGAAATCGAAGGCTTCGTCAAATTGATCGTCGACGCGAACAACGGCGAGATCGTGGGAGGTGCGGTGATTGGACCGGAGGCTTCGGAGCTTATTCACGAAATCGCAGTCGCGATGCATTTTCATTCAACCGCCGCGATGCTCGCTTCCATCCCCCATTACCATCCGACGTTGAGCGAAATCTGGACCTATCCGGCGGAAGAACTCGCACAAGTTGGTGCGAGAAGTCGTTGACACTGCTTTTGGAGCCCTACATAGTTGCGAGCGTGCTGAAGAAGTTTATCCCCCATAAGCCAGGACAGACGGCACCTGCGGAAGACGCCGGTTCTGGGGAGAGTCCGCCAACTCCGCCGGCCGCTAAACCGTTAACTGTAACACAACCAACACCCGTTATGGCAGATATACCACCCAATAAGAATAACCTCTCGAAGGACGTCGAAATTAAGGGCTCGATCAAGTTTGTAAATGAATTCGTCTTTGACGGAAATCTGGAAGGTGAGATTTCCTCTGTCGACGGTGTTCTGACAGTTGGGGAGAATGCGGATGTCCGCGGCGAAGTGAAAAGCAAGACCGTGATCGTCAAAGGCAAAGTGCACGGAAATATTACGGTGCAGGAACGTTGTGAACTTCATTCACGTTCCCAGCTGATCGGAGACTTGAAGGCAGCGCGTCTTGTGATTGAGGAAGGCGCCACATTCGTCGGCAAATCTGAGGTGACGCCGAATAAAAATCTCATTAAGGACTTCAGTGCTCCCGCTCCCCACAAAGACGAACTGCAGAAGGTCGGTGCTCCACGCTAAGGAGTTCTGAGTGACTGCTAAAGGACGGATCGAGGTACAATGTCCTCATTGCGGTAACATTCAGTTAGAGCCTGAGCTTGCGAAGTCTACCTACTGCCGAAAATGCAGCGGTTACATTCAGCTAGGTAAAGGTCGAAAATCGAGTGAACTGCAGGAGGCGGACAAGGACCCTTCGGTCCTCCATAAGTTGGAAGGCCTTTTGGGTGTCCAGAGGACGGTTGTTGCTCGGTGCTTCGAATGCACCGGCAAGAGGGAGGTTCCCAAGAGCGCAACTTCGACGATCTGTCCGCTCTGCGGTTCATACATTGACCTTCGGGATTACCGCATCATCGGCAATTACAGCCGGTCGATCCGGACTCGCGGTCGCTTGATCATCACCAACAAAGGGGATCTGAACAGCAATCGGGTGATATGCAATTACGCTGAAATCCAGGGAACCATGCGCGGCAATCTAATCTGCAGCGGCGAAGTCCATATTCGGCTGAAGGGTAAGCTGAGCGGCAGTATCGAGGCGAAAAGCGTCCATATCGACAAAAAATGTGAAGCGGCATTTGTCCGCCCGATCCGGGCAGAACTAGTCGATATTGAGGGGATCATTTCGGCGCGGATTATCTCCACGGGCAAGGTGGTGATTCAGAAAACTGGGCGTTTGACCGGCGCTGTGTTTGGTCGTGGATTTACGGTCGAAAAGGGTGGCGAATTTTTTGGTGAACTTTCGATCGGGAACGCGGAAATGACGCAAGGCGAACTGCTGGATGCGCCGACGCGTCCACCGGACCCAAAAGGCAAGTCCGACTCGGGAGCCGATTTCAGCCTCGTGCCAGCGTAGCTTGTAAGCGAAGCTTCCCGCTTTGCTTTCTTCTGCTTTTGGTTCTTCCTTGGAACCGAGCTAAGCGGGACGCTTCGCCGATAGGCCGATCCACGGTACCGTTTCTTCCTACGGCTCCGGTGATTTGGCGGTAGTCGGTGCCGCGGGACTTGGTTTTGGCGCTTCCTGGGAAAGTTTATCGGCCAATCTGCCTGCTCTGCGCCCTGCCTCGCCGGAGAAGCTGCTTTCCGGATAACGTCGTACGAGGCCCTCGAATAATTGTTGAGCCTCTTTCAAATCTCCTTTCGCCGCGACCAGTCGTGCCTGTTGGAACAGCGCCATCGGAGCCATGAACGAACTGTTGAATTGCGTCGCGACCTCTTTGTACGTTTCGAGGGCCTTGTCCGCGTGATTCTCAAGCTCCGCGTTCGCGGCCAAACCCATGTACCCAACTACGAGCAAAGGATGCCTGGGAAAATGGTGAACGAAAGAGTCGTAAGCCGTATCCGATTCCGGATATTTGCTATCCTCTCGCAGTTTTGATCCGATTCGCAAGTAGGAGTTGCCGGCCGCGATCGAGTCCGGAAAATCGCGGACCACGGCCTGCCAACCCTCGACGGAGTCAGCTGCGGCGTAAGCGGCCTCGGCTTTCTGGGTCTTGACCGCCTGAAGCCCGAAATAAATGCTCCCTCCGATAAGAACGAGGATCAGCACGAGAGCAGCGACAAGAATCTTCTGTTTGTGAAGCGCCCAGAATATTTCGGGATCGAATGTGGGAAGCGTGGGAGATGGATGGGGCGCAGGTTCACTACTCATTAGATAAAGTCACGGGAGAAAAGTGGAAATTAGGCGCCAACTTCCGCTCTGGCTTCGTCGGCAAGCGCAGTACTAAGATAGCGTTCCCCGGTCGAGCAGGCGATCGTCACGATCAGTTTGCCTTTGTTTTCTGGGCGCTTTGCGATTTCGATGGCAGCGTGAACGTTCGCTCCGGAGCTGATCCCTGCAAGGATTCCTTCCTCCTTGGCCAGACGCCGTGCCATAATGAACGCTTCGTCGTTCGAAACGGAGACGACTTCGTCGACGATCTTCAAATGCAGGTTGTTCGGAACAAAGCCCGCTCCGGTTCCCTGAATCTTGTGCGGGCCCGGTTTGAGCGGTTGTCCTTTCAAAGTTTGCTGAATCACCGGCGAATCCTTTGGCTCGACAGCGATCGCTTTGAAATCCGGTTTGCGCTGTTTAATCACTTCGGCGACCCCGGTGATTGTGCCCCCTGTTCCCACGGCGGCGACTAGAATATCGACTTTCCCGTCGGTGTCGGCCCAGATCTCTTCCGCCGTGGTTCGCTGGTGGATTGCGGGATTGGCCGCGTTATTGAACTGCTGAGGCATCCAGGCGTTTGGGGTCGTTTTCAGTAATTCTTCCGCGCGCGCGATGGCGCCTTTCATTCCCTCCGATCCTGGCGTGAGAACCAATTGCGCGCCTAACATCGCAAGGAGTGTGCGGCGTTCCAGGCTCATCGTTTCTGGCATCGTCAAAATCAGCTTATACCCCTTCGCAGCGCAGACGAACGCCAAGGCGATCCCGGTGTTGCCGCTTGTCGGTTCGACGATCACCGTGTTTGTCTTAATAATTCCTTCTTTTTCAGCAGCTTCAATCATCGACACTCCGATCCTGTCCTTCACGCTGCCGAGAGGATTAAAGAATTCGCACTTGATCGCTATTGTAGCGTCAATGCCGCGAGTGACGCGGTTGAGTTTGACCAGCGGCGTCCGGCCGACTGTTTCGACTATATTATTATAGAGTATACCGTTCGTTTGCATTGCCTGGTTTGGTTAAAATTCAGGGAGAGGGGGAAACCGCTTACATACACAAACCCGGGGAGGGTTCAAGTCGGCAGCCTGGAAATGTCGCGAGCCAACGCGCTCGCGACATTTCCAGGCAAAAGGGTCGAGGCCCGTGTCGGGTTCCTCCGGACGGGCCTCGCCTTGAGTGGTATAAGCCGAATTCTGTTTCCGCTTTCGCGTGATGCGATCATTTATCTCACTCGGTTTCCTGAGTGCCCGGCACTCTACTGTCGGGTGCGACTATTACCCGAGGGTGTCTTCCCGCTTTCGCGGGAAAAACGAGCCGGCAACTTTTCCCTCTGCTTTGTCTTGCACCACATGGGGTTTTTCGTGCGACTCCGCTTACGCGAAGATCCGGTGGGCTCTTACCCCGCCTTTTCACCCTTACCCAGCACGATCAGTTGCCAGTGTCAGATCAGTTGTCAGTTGCCAGTTGATTCTCACTTATAGTTTCGCGGCAAAGATGCGCCCGCCGCGCTTTGGAAACATCTGGCTCCGTATTTCGGTTCTCTTCAACCGGCAACTGACACTGGCAACTGACACTGACAACTGATCTGACACTGACAACTGATCGTGCTGGGCGGTTTATTTTCTGTGACACTTTCCGTTACCCGGAATTTCCACTCCGGATACCCTCGTTTTCACGAGGCATGCCGCCTTCTGGTGTTCGGACTTTCCTCTGGCCAGACAAATTTCAAGCCAGCGATCGCCTGCCACTGTTGGAAAGAATACCATGGACCTGGATTGAGATCCAGCCGCGGCATTCAGCGTTCACCGTTTGCCGGTCACCGAAAATGCTTTGTGCCCCCGTGCAAGTCTTGCGATCGTCTCGAAGGCCTCGCCCGATTTGAACACCACGGCCCGGGCCGGCCGGAATGCTCCGAAGAGGATTTCCGCCTACAGGCTCCGCCGGTGGATTCGCACCGCGTCGGATATCCGCCGACCCGGACAGTTGAAGCGAATCGTCAATTTTCGGATGAAACTGGTAAAATCTGTGTTAGTCTTTCGGTCCGATTTCCCCGGGCTTTCTAGTGAGATCGTTGAGGAAAAATCTCTTGCGCGGCGTGGGAAAACTAATATAGTCCCCGCTCCCCCGCGTCTGGCGGAATAGAGGTCCATACTGCCAGAGCGGCTTTTTTAATCTCCGAACGACTTGGACTAAACCGAATTTTGTTACATGCCAACGATCAACCAGCTCGTAAGAAAGGGTCGCAGGAAGATGGCGGTGAAATCAAAATCACCGGCCCTCGCCGATTGCCCGCAGCGGCGCGGAGTTTGTGTGCAGGTGATGACTCGTACGCCAAAAAAGCCGAACTCGGCGCTGCGGAAGGTCGCAAAAGTGCGTCTCACCAACGGGTACGAAGTGATCGCGTATATCCCGGGAGAAGGGCACAATCTTCAGGAGCACTCGATCGTGATGGTTCGTGGCGGCCGGGTAAAGGATTTGCCTGGCGTTCGGTACCATATTGTTCGTGGAACGCTTGACAGTCTCGGGGTAGATGGCCGTCGCCGCAGTCGGTCGAAGTATGGCGCCAAACGTCCGAAATCAGGCGCCGAGGCTGGCGCAGCGGCAAAAGGTGGCGCAGCGGCAAAAGGCAAGAAGAAGTAAAATTTGGCGGTGATCGGGCAACGGCCCGACGCCGCGGCGAAAGAAACTATGTCACGTCGGCACAGAGTCATTCATAAGGTTGAGTCAGTAGATAGCAGATATGGCAGCCCAGTGGTGGCGCGTCTGATTAGCACTGTCATGCGCAGCGGCAAAAAATCGGTCGCCGAGCGAATTGTGTACGAGGCAATTGAACGGAGCCGGGAAGGTTCAGACTCCGTCGATCCGCTCGATACGCTGCTCAAGGCACTGGAGAATGCGAAACCTCGGCTCGAAGTGAAATCCCGCCGGGTCGGCGGCGCGACCTACCAGGTTCCGATCGAAGTTCCGCAGGACCGACAAGTTTCGCTGGCAATGCGGTGGCTGGTTAATTTTGCAAAGAATCGTCGAGGAACCATGACTGCCAATCTGGCGGCGGAGATCAAGGATGCCGCATCAGGTCAGGGGAACGCGATCAAGAAGCGTGACGACACGCACAAAATGGCGCAGGCCAACCGGGCTTTTGCGCACTTCCGGTGGTAACCGATATGTCTGCATCTGTTCTAGACATAGAGAAGTCGAGTGTTATGACGACCAACCCTAATTCTCCAAATCGTGCTTACCCCTTGGAACGTACCCGGAACATTGGGATCAGCGCCCATATTGATGCTGGTAAAACGACTCTGACTGAGCGGATCCTGTTTTACACCGGAATGATTCATCGGATCGGCGACGTGGATGACGGCAACACAGTGACCGATTGGATGGAGCAGGAAAGAGAGCGGGGCATTACGATTACGTCCGCTGCGACAACCTGTTTTTGGAATCAGCGCAAGGAACAGGGTGTCTTCAAACTTTTCGAGGACCAGCCGCAGCGTGTCAACATCATCGACACGCCCGGGCATGTCGATTTTACGGCGGAGGTGGAGCGTTCATTGCGTGTTTTGGACGGTGCAATCCTTGTATTTGACAGTGTGGCTGGAGTGCAACCGCAGACTGAAACGGTCTGGCGTCAGGCGAACAAGTACAACGTCCCCCGGATCTGTTTTGTGAACAAAATGGATAAGGTCGGCGCCAATTTCGACAATGTCATCAAGGAGATCCGGACCAAGCTTGGCGCCAATGCCTGGCCAGTATTGATTCCTTTGGGCAAGGAAGATTACCTCAGAGGTCAGCTCGATGTCATTAACAAGAAAGCGATCATTTACTCTGATAGCGATTCTTTCGGATCCGTCTACGAGGTGACTCCTATCCCGGATGACCATAAGGAAATGATCGACCGGGCCTATAACGACCTTGTCGAACAGGTAGCGAACCTCGACGACGAAGTCGGAACTCTCTTCCTCGAAGAAAAGCCGGTAACAGCAAACGATCTGAAAGCGGGAATCCGTCGGCTGACCATCGCAAATCAATTTATCCCGGTCGCCGGCGGTTCCGCATTTAAGAACAAGGGTGTTCAATATTTGGTCGACGCGGTGGTCGATTATCTTCCGAGTCCGCTTGACATTCCTCCAGCCAGAGGGATCGATCCCGATACGCTCGAGGAAAAGTTCGCTCCGACGGATGACAACGCGGATTTTTGCTCACTGGCATTCAAGCTCTGGAGCGATCCGTTTGTCGGCAAGCTAGTCTTTTTCCGCGTCTATTCCGGGAAGCTTTCAAAAGGAGATACGGTCTACAATCCGCGGACGAATAAGCGCGAACGGATCAGTCGTTTGATCCAGATCCAGGCGGACAAACGCGAAGACATCGACATCTGTTACTCGGGCGATATCGCGGCAATTGTTGGAATCAAAAATATCACGACCGGCGACACGCTTTGCGACGAATCGGCCCAGATTCTTCTGGAGCCCCCGTCGTTTCCGGAGCCTGTGATCTCGATGGCGATCGAACCGAAGACGAAGCTCGATCAGGAAAAAATGGGGATTGCTCTTCAGCGATTGTCTGAAGAAGATCCAACATTCCGCGTCTTCACTCACGAAGACACCGGGCAGACGATCATTGCGGGGATGGGCGAGCTTCACCTGGAAATCATCCGGGACCGCATGTTGCGGGAGTTCAAGGTCGATGCCAACGCGGGCAAACCCCAGATAGCCTATCGCGAAACGATTACAAAAAACGCCGTTGGCGAAGGGAAGCTGATCAAGCAATCTGGCGGCCGCGGTCAATACGGGCACGTCGTGGTGAAAGTCGAACCGCGCGAGCGCGGAAAGGGCGTCACGATTGAGAACAAGATCGTCGGTGGTGCGATTCCGAAGGAGTACATCCCTGCGGTGAAGAAAGGGATCGAAGAATCGGTTTCGAACGGCGTGGTCGGAGGATACCAGGTCATCGATTTCTACGTGGAGATCGTGGACGGATCGTATCACGACGTCGATTCGAATGAGTTGGCGTTTAAGCTCGCCGCGATCTTTGCGATGAAGGATGCGTTTAAGAAGGCGCACTCGATCCTTCTCGAGCCGATCATGAAAGTGGAGTGTGTCACGCCCGATGAGTACCAGGGCGATATCATGGGCGACTTAAACCGCCGTCGTGGGCGTATCATGAACATGGAGGCAAAGAACTTCGCCACTATCGTTCATGCAGAAGTACCGCTCGCCGAAATGTTCGGTTACGCCACCGCAATTCGATCGCTTTCAAAAGGGCGCGCTTCTTATTCGATGGAGCCGTCTCATTTTGAAGCTGTGCCTGCCCAGATCGTAGCGGCAGTTTTGGATCAAAAAGGAGCATAGATTATGGCGAACGGTCAACGCATTCGCATCCGCTTGAAAGGTTTTGATTACCGTATGCTGGACCAGTCTGCGGTGGAAATAGTCGAGACGGCTAAGCGTACCGGCGCAAAAATTGCCGGTCCGATTCCATTGCCGACAAAGATTGAAAAATTCACGGTGAACCGTTCACCACACGTCGACAAAAAATCGATGGACCAATTTGAAATGCGCACTCACAAACGGCTGCTCGATATTATCGAGCCGACTGCGAAGACAGTGGACGAGCTGCGCAAGCTGAATCTCCCTGCCGGGGTCGATATTACCATCAAGATTTAACAGTTATCCCACAAGAGAATGAAGATTGGACTTTTAGGCCGGAAAATCGGGATGACGCGCGTCTACGACGCGAATGGAAAAGCGACGCCTGTGACCGTGATCGAAGCGGGCGGCAACACCGTTGTCCAAGTCAAGAGCCCGGAGACGGATGGATATAGCGCGGTGCAGGTTGGCTTTGATTCACAGAAAGAATCGCGTGTGACGAAGCCGTTGATTGGGCATTTCAAGAAGGCGAATTCCGAGCCGAAAAAGTTCGTGAGAGAATTTCGATTGCCGGATGGAACGAACGTGGACGGAGATCTGAACGTTGGCGTGAACCAGTTTCAGCCGGGCGAGTTTGTGGATGTGATTGGCCGGTCAAAAGGAAAAGGCTTTCAGGGTGTCGTGAAAAAGCACGGATTTGCAGGCCAACCGGCTGCTCACGGGTCCAAAACGCATCGTCGAAACGGTGCCATCGGAAACCGGTCGACACCAGGGCGCGTCTGGCGAAACATGGGGATGCCCGGACACATGGGGGACGATCGAGTAACCGTTCAGAACTTGCGAATCGTTCAGGTACGCCCTGAAGAAAACGTCATTTTGGTCTGTGGGGCTGTTCCGGGGTCGAATGGAAGCTACGTCGTTGTACGGCCCGCGAAGAAAAAAGAGGATCCCAACGCAGGGAAAGTTGAATGAGCGCGACCGTGTTGACAATTGCTGCTGCCAAAGAGGCAAAGATTAACGTTATTGAAAACGGGCGCGGGACCCAGGCTCTTCATGACGTCGTGGTTGCTCTACGGGCAAACCGACGGAGCGGTAGCGCAAATACAAAGACTAAGGCTGAAGTTGCGTACTCCGGCAAGAAACCATGGCGCCAGAAAGGCACCGGGCGCGCGCGCGCCGGCTACGCTTCATCGCCGGTCTGGTCGGGTGGCGGCGTGGTATTCGGTCCGAAACCACGGGACTATTCCAAGAAGATCCCCAAGAGCGTCAGGCGGTTGGCTTTGCTCAAGGCGCTCAGTGCCAGGATTGTCGCGGGTGACGTGTTGGTTGCTGAGGAGATCAAAGTGGCCACACCGAAAACCAAAGATTTTGTCTCTTTCCTGAAGTCGCAGACTGAAGCCCGCAAGGTTCTCGTGATCTCCACGCAATTCGACGAAACGACCTACAAAGCCGCGAGGAACATTCAACCCGTCCTGTTGAACACTGCTGCCGAAGTCAATACCGAACAATTGCTCGCGTTCCAAAAAATCATCGTGACCAATGAAGCGTTGGTCAGGCTAGCGGAGAGATTGGCATGAACGAACCGACAAGTCTGATTCATAATATCCGCCTCACAGAAAAGGCAAGTTTGCTCGGAGAAAAGCATAACCAGTACGTTTTCCGGGTCGATCCGCGCGCCAACAAGCTTCAGATCAAGCAAGCGATCCAGGAGATTTTCGGCAAGAAAGTCGTCCGAGTGAACACGGCTCAATACGCCGGCAAAAAGAAAAGAGAACGCCGGGCCGATTTCGGCAGGCGGCCGCACTGGAAGAAAGCGATCGTGACGCTCGCCGAAGGGGAGAAGATTGATCTCGTTTAGCAGGAAGCCGAAACCATGGCATTAAAGAACTTTAGACCGCTTACACCGACGCAGCGTTTCAAGCAAACGCCGGGGTTCGAAGAGATCACGAAGGACAAACCGGAGAAGTCTCTGCTCGAGCCGCGAAAACGGTCCGGTGGACGGAACAACACTGGACGTCTGACTTCGCGACACATTGGAGGCGGCCACAAACAAAAATACCGCATCATCGATTTCAAGCGAAAACGTCGGGATGTCGCGGCGACTGTGGAATCGATCGAATACGATCCGAACCGTTCAGCGCGTATCGCTCTTGTCGAATATCCCGGAGGGGAGAAGGCCTATATCCTTGCGCCGACCGGGCTGAAGGTCGGCGCGAAGGTAATCGCAGGGGATAATGTGGCCCCGGATCTTGGGAATGCTCTGCCGCTGAAATCGATTCCGTTAGGAACGGCCGTTCACAATGTGGAGATCATTCCGGGCAGGGGCGGCCAGGTGGCTCGGAGCGCAGGTCAGCAGGCAATCTTGAGCAACCGCGAAGCGGGATATGCGCTGGTTCGTATGCCGTCGGGCGAGATTCGACGGATTCACGAAAATTCGTATGCGACGATTGGACAGGTCGGCAACGTCGAACATATGAACGTTTCGAGCGGCAAAGCGGGGCGGAGCCGCTGGTTGGGCCGGCGTCCGCACGTTCGTGGTATGGCGATGAACCCGATCGACCACCCGATGGGTGGCGGCCAGGGAAAGAGCAAGGGGGGCGGCGGCCGCCATCATCCTGTCAGTCCTTGGGGTCAGTTGTCCAAGGGATTTAAAACCCGTCGTAAACATAAGCCAAGTGACTCGGTCATTATCGAGCGTCGGCAGAGCAGGAAAAAGACGAAGTAACCTATGTCCAGATCGCTAAAGAAAGGTCCATTCGTGGACGCCAAGCTTCTCGAAAAAGTCGAGAAAATGAGCGGTGCCACCGGCGCGAGAAGGCCGATCAAAACCTGGTCACGCCGATCCATGATTACCCCCGATTTTGTGGGGCACACTTTCCTGGTGCATAACGGCAAGATTTTTAACTCGGTGTTTGTGACTGAAAATATGGTCGGGCATAAGTTGGGCGAATTTTCGCCTACCCGGACCTTCAAGAAACATGGTGCCCATACCGCCAAGGTGGCGAAGTAAGGAGCGTCTGGTTCCGACGTAATAGCAATGCAGGTGACATCCACATATAAATACGCGCGAATCTCGGCGTTCAAGGCCCGTGAAGTGACGCGGGAAATACAGGGTCATTCGGCCTCGGAGGCGCTGGACCTGTTGACGTTCAGTCCAAAAAAGGCGGCTCTCCTGGTGAAGAAAACGTTGAAGAGTGCGATCGCCAACGCTGAAAATAATGCTGAACTCAAGGTGGATACTCTGCTCGTCAAAGAGGCTGTTGTCGGAGAAGGCCCTACCTTCAAGCGGTTTCGGCCGCGGGCGCGAGGCAGTGCAAGTCCGCTCCGGAAACGAACGAGTCACATTCGGATTGTCCTGAGTGACGAGTTTGTACCAGCGGCGCCGGCGAAACGGACAAAAAAACGTCAGACCGCCCGCCAAGATGGATCGGGCCATCAGGTGCGAGCGAAACGGGAATCCGGGAAACAGCAGGGCGCCGGTCAAGCGGTTTCAAGCGAGAGCGCTCCGAAGAAAGTCGATGAACCAACCGGCGCCAGCGCGCCAACAAGCGAGGCCACCCCGACAGCAGAGAAAGAGTAAGTAAGTATGGGACAGAAAGTTAATCCAATCGGATTTCGACTTGCGCTGAACAAAGATTGGCGTTCGCGCTGGTATGCTTCAACGAAGGAATTCCCGGAATTTCTCCATGCCGATCTGAAGATCCGGCGTTTTGTGAAGCATAAGCTTTCCATGGCTGCGGTATCGAAGATTGTGATCGAACGCGCATGGAATAGCATCCGGGTCACAATTTTCACGGCCCGCCCGGGGATCGTGATTGGCCGCAAAGGCGCTGAGATCGAGAAGATGACCGAAGAGATCACTCGGATGTCAGGCGGGAAACAGGTCAAAATTGACATCCAGGAGATCAAAACTCCGGAACTGGATGCGCAGTTGGTGACGGAAAACGTCGCGTTGCAGATTGAACGGCGTATTTCGTTTCGCCGGGCGATGAAGAAGGCTGTGCAAACGACGATGGATTTTGGGGCGTTGGGCATCAAAATCCGCTGTTCCGGCCGGCTCGGCGGTGCGGAGATTTCGCGCGCGGAATGGTATCGCGAAGGAAAAATACCGTTGCACACACTGCGTACCCCAATCGATTACGGATTCGCCGAAGCGAATACCGTGTACGGTAAAATCGGTGTCAAATGCTGGATCTGCAAACCGGAACCGGTGGTCGACCAGCAGTCGCAGAAAAGAGAGGGGTCACATGAGCCCGCTCCGTCGTCCAGATAACTTTTACTCGGGAGATATCGTATGCCATTGATGCCAAAGAGAGTGAAGTACCGAAAGACGCAGCGAGGTAGTCGCACCGGCACCGCCTCCCGAAACATCTCGATTGCCTTCGGTGAATATGCTTTGCAAACGCTCGATCGAGCTTGGATCACCAACACCCAGATCGAAGCGGCTCGTGTTGCGTTAACACGTAACATGAAGAGAAAAGGGAAGCTTTGGATCAAGATTTTCCCGGACAAATCGGTGACGAAGCGGCCGCCGGAAACCCGGATGGGAAAGGGCAAAGGGAATCCCGAGTTCTGGGTCGCGACGGTTCGGCCCGGGAACATTCTTTTTGAATTGGACGGCGTGACGGAATCGGTTGCTCGGGAATCGTTGCGGCTAGCCGCGACGAAGCTTCCCGTCAAAACCCGGTTTATCACCCGGCAGCGTGCGGTCGTTTTGTAGCCGCATGGAAATGTGAGTCATGAAAATCAAGGAATTACGCGAATTGAGTAACGAAGAGCTGGTTGCTCGACGTTACGAGCTGCGAAAGGACACTTTTAATCTTCGTCTGCAACAGCAGACCGGTGCGACGGAGAAGCCGAGCGTGATTCGGATTAGTCGCAGAGAGATTGCCCGTATCGAGACAATACTGTCTGAACGCGCTAATAAAGTAGACAGCTGACCGGACGGGAGCAGAGGTCCGCGTCGTCCGCAGGAATCAGGAAGTGAAAATGAGTGAAGAGACTGTAAAAGCTGAAGGTACTGCCACGGCGGCTGAGGACGCCGGTTTGTCCGACGATCGCACTGCGACGTCCGGAACGCCGGCCGTTCCACCGCAGCAGTCTGCAATTCCGAAGCGGCATCTTCGGAAGACCCGCGTTGGTCAGGTCGTTTCCAATAAAATGGAGAAAACGATCGTGATCGCGGTGATTCGACGGGTCCCGCACGCGAAGTTCGGGAAGATTGTGAAACGAACCAAAAAGTTGTACGCGCACGACGAAAAAAATCAGTGTTCGATTGGGGATTTGGTGCGGGTGGAAGAAACCAGACCGTTGAGTCGCTTAAAACGCTGGCAACTGGTTGAGGTATTGAAACACTAATTTGGAAAAGTCATGATCCAGATTCGTTCCAGATTAGATGTGGCCGACAATACCGGTGCCCGAATGGCAACGATGATCGGGGTCATCGGCAAACAGACTTCCTTTGCGTCCATTGGGGATGTCATCACGTGCAACGTGAAAGAAGCGTCGGCGAACGGGACCGTGAAAAAAGGGGAAGTTGTACGGGCTGTTGTGGTCCGAACGAAGCAACCGGTCAAGCGGGACGATGGCTCCTACCTGCGTTTCGACAACAATGCCATTGTCATCATCGACAAGGATCTGAACCCGAGAGGGACACGCATTTTCGGGCCGGTTGCCCGGGAATTGCGGGAGAAGAATTTCATGAAGATCATTTCGCTCGCTCCGGAGGTGTTATGAGCAAGTTGCGGTTTCACGTGAAAAAAGGGGACGAAGTCAAGGTCATCTCCGGGAACCACCAGGGAGCGTCCGGGAAGGTGCTGCAGGTTTTGCCGAAGAAGCAGCAAGTGTTAATCGAGGGAGTGCGGCTCATTAAAAAGACGCAACGCAAATCGCAGGATAGTCCGAATGGAGCGATTATTTCCCGTGAAGGCCCGATTCACGTCTCGAATGTGAAACTGATCGAAACCCGTCCGGCCAAGCCCGCGAAAAAGAGTCGGGGAGAATAAAAGATGCAAGCTGAACTGTACAAAGAGTACCAGGCAAAAGTGATACCGGCTCTTAGCAAGAGCTTGGGATACAAGAATGTTTTCCAGGTGCCGAAGGTCTACAAGGTGGTGGTGAACACTTGCATCCCTGCGCAGGGCACCGATCTCAAACAGGCGCTTGAGGATGCAAAAAAGGAGCTCGCGGTCATTACGGGCCAGAAACCGGCAGAGACGAAATCGAAAAAGAGCATCTCAAATTTCAAACTACGGAAGGGACAGGCGATTGGGGCAAAAGTGACTTTACGCGGAGATCGCATGTACGAATTCCTCGAGCGTCTCATAAAGATGGCGTTGCCGCGAATTCGCGATTTTCGCGGAATTTCTCCCAAGGCGTTTGATGGCAACGGCAATTACACGCTGGGTGTCCAGGATCAATCGATCTTTCCTGAAGTGGACCTCGACAAAATTAAGCGAAACGTGGGGTTTGACATCACTATCGTCACGACGGCGAACACGAATGAGGAAGCCAAAGCGCTTCTGACTGAGCTGGGCATACCGTTCAGCGACAAGAAGCAGCCGACGAAGGCTTCTTCCCAGGAGAACAACTGATGAGTAACCTTTCAGATCCGATTGCAGATTTTCTGACACGCCTTCGCAACGCAGCTCGGGCCCACCGGGGCGACGTTTCCGCGCCTTATTCCCGAATTAAAGAGGAGATCGCGCGAATCTTGAAGCGGGAGGGATACATCTCTGAATTTGAAGTCGATACGCAAAGCAAGCCCGCTCAAATTAAAGTGACGATGAAGTTCGTGAATCGTACTTCGGCGTTGACCGGTCTTAAACGGGTCAGCAAGCCCGGGCTGCGAAAATATGTCGGTTCAGCCGATATCCCACGGGTACTCGGTGGTATGGGGGTCTCGATCCTGTCGACGTCTCGAGGGATTATTACCGGTCGCGAGGCTCGCAAAGAACGTGTCGGCGGCGAATTGTTGGCGGTTGTTTGGTAAGGAGGTTTCCTCATGTCTCGTATCGGCAAAAAATCGATCGAAATTCCTGAGAAAGTAAAGTTGGCCGTTTCCGATGCCGGCTCGATCAAGGTGGAGGGTCCGAAGGGCAAGCTGGAATGGATCCTGCCAGGTTCGATCAGGCTTCGTGTTGAGGGCAAACAGGCGGTTCTGGACCGGGATACCGAGACCAGAGCGGTCAAGGCGCTTCACGGACTTTCGCGCAGTTTAGTTTATAATATGGTCGTCGGCGTGAGTCAGGGTTTCCAGAAAGGCCTTGAGATTCACGGCGTCGGGTTCCGTGCGCAAGTGCAGGGGAAAAATTTGAACTTGAGCATTGGATTCTCGCATCCGGTCGTATTTCCGATTCCGGACGGAATTAAGATCACCGTTCAGGAAAACACAAAGCTTTTGATCGAAGGAATTGACAAACAAGTGGTGGGCCAGGTAGCCGCCGATATTCGATCTTACTATCCTCCGGAGCCTTACAAAGGAAAAGGGATCCGATACGCCGGCGAACAGATACTCCGCAAGGAAGGCAAGACGGTCCAGTAACAACGATACGGGCAGACAACGAGAACTGGTCTGTCCTTTGAGAGCACAATGGAAACGATTGATCGCATTCAGATTCGACATAAACGAATTCGCCGGCGTGTGACCGGGACCACGGAGCGTCCACGTCTCGCGGTGCATTTCTCCGGTCAGCACATCTATGCGCAAGTGATCGACGATTCTTCCGGCAGGACTGTGGCTGCGGCTTCGACCATGGAATCGGGCGTGAAAGGGAAACGCCGGACGAATGCCAATGTGGAGACGGCGGTAAAGGTCGGCGCCCTTCTCGCTGAAAGAAGTCTGCAGAAAAACATCAAAGCTGTGGTATTTGACCGAGGAGGTTTTAGTTACCACGGGAAAGTAAAGGCGCTTGCCGATGCGGCACGTGCCGCCGGGCTCGAGTTCTAGCGCAAATTTGGTGGGAACTGAACAGGAACTACTTCCTCCCACCGCAAAATATATATGGCAACTGACGGAAGAAATCGTCGTAACGACAATTCGGGTGGGCAAAAAGGCGACACGACCGAGAAAGTGGTGTTCATCAACCGCTGTGCGAAGGTGGTTAAGGGTGGACGCCGTTTTAGTTTCAGCGCGTTGATCGTCGCCGGCGACCACAAGGGACGCGTGGGATACGGCTTCGGCAAAGCGAACGAGGTTTCCGAGGCGATACGCAAGGCATCCGAATCCGCCCGGAAATCGATGGTTGCTGTCGCCGTCTATGAAAACACCATACCGCATGAGGTGATCGGAGAATTTGGCGGAGGGCGAGTCTTGTTGCGGCCGGCATCTCCTGGTACCGGCGTCATTGCCGGCGGCGGTGTGAGAGCGGTGGTCGAAGCGGCGGGCATCAAAGATGTGCTGGCCAAATCGCTCGGTTCCAGTAATCACGCGAATGTTGTCAAAGCCACGATCGAAGCGCTACGAGGACTCCGGCATCGCCAGGATATTCTCAGACTTCGTGGCAAGGAAACCAGGTAGGAACGCGCTTCTGCGATTTCGACGACAAGCGACCACAATCATCCGGACGCGCAGAAGCGCGTCCTTACGGAAAATCTATTGATTATGCGGTTACACGAATTAAAGCCTCGCCCGGGATCAAAGCACCGGGTTAAACGACTCGGATGCGGCGAAAGTTCCGGTCACGGAAAAACGAGCGGCAAAGGTCATAAAGGGCAAAAGGCTCGTTCAGGCGGGAGCATCAGGCTTGGGTTCGAGGGTGGTCAGATGCCATTGATCCGGCGGTTGCCGAAGCGGGGTTTTAACAATGCGGCGTTCAAGACCTCCTACGCACTCGTGAATCTGGGTGACCTTGAACTGTTCGAAGAGGGTGTGCACGTGACTGAGCAACTCCTGCGCGAGAAAGGGCTCGTAAACGGAACGTTTCACGGGTTGAAGATCCTAGGGCGTGGTGAACTCACGAAAAAGTTGACGGTCGAAGCCGACAAATTCAGCGAAACCGCGCGGCGGGGAATTGAAAAGGCCGGGGGATCGGTGATTATTCGCGGTTAATCTCGACTTCGTTCGCCTTCATGATTTCCGCATTCACGAATATCTTTAAAATTCCGGAACTGCGGCAACGCATCCTGTTCACGGTCGGAATGCTGGTCATCGTTCGAGCTGGCGCAGCGATCACGATTCCCGGGGTGAACGCGCACGTCTTGAACGAGTGGTTTCAAACCTCGATGGCGAAGTCGGCCGGTGGGGGTGTGGCCGCTCTCTTCAATATTTTTGCAGGAGGCGCACTTGAGCATTGCGCCATCTTTTCTCTTGGGATCATGCCGTACATCAGTGCGTCGATTATGATGCAGCTGCTCACCGCCGTGATACCGCGCCTGAACAAACTGGCTCGTGAGGACGGTGGCCGGCAAAAGATCACCCAGTACACCCGATACGTGACTCTCGCGCTTTGCATTTTCCAGGGGTACCTGCTCGCGGTCTCGATGCAGAATCCCTCCTCTAATCCTTTTTTGCAGGGAATCGAAGCGGTAACGGCACGGCTCGGGCCACTGGTTGAGAATCCTGGTCTTGGGTTCCAGATCGTCGCGACGATGACGTTGAGTGCGGGAACAATGTTCCTGATGTGGGTGGGCGATCAGATTACCGATCGCGGGATCGGGAATGGAACGTCTTTGATCATCACCGTCGGGATTGTTGCTTCACTGCCGGGCGCATTGGTGCAGGTGTGGAACACATTCGTGCCGACCGGGGGCGCTCCGAGCCGGGTTAGTCCGATCGTGCTCGTTTTGATGATAGCGTTTCTGGTCCTGGTGGTCGCATCTGTGATTGCCCTGACGCAAGGACAGCGGAAGGTCAGTATCCAATACGCAAAGCGTGTCGTAGGCCGCAAAGTGTATGGCGGCCAGACACAGTTTCTGCCTTTGAAGGTCAATTCTGTCGGGGTGATGCCGTTGATCTTTGCCCAGGCCATCCTTCTCTTTCCTTCCACGATCCTGAGCATGGCGTTCCGAAATCAGGAATGGGCTGTAATCCTTTCCAACGCGCTGGCCGTCGGTTTCTGGCATTATGCGCTCACCGCAGCTCTGATTTTTTTCTTCAGCTACTTCTGGGTTGCCATCCAATTTCAGCCGACTCAGATCGCGGACGATCTTAAAAAATACAACGGCTACATTCCCGGGTATCGGCCGGGGAAACCGACCGCGGAATTTCTCGAGTATACATTGACTCGATTGACTTTTGCCGGGGCGCTCTTTCTGACGATCATCGCGGTGATTCCGGAAACGATGATCACCTGGCTTGGAGTCCCTCGGATGACTGCACGATTTTTTGGCGGAACCAGCCTCCTGATTATCGTTGGCGTTTTGCTCGACACGATGCGGCAGGTGGAGACGCACCTCATTCAGCGACACTACGATGGTTTCTTGCGCAAAGGACGCATACGGGGACGCTTTGAGCGCACCGCGAGCGGAACGGGCAAAGTGGTCAAAGAAGGCGTCCTTTTGTGGATGTGGCTCGCTTTCGCACTGTTGGCCGTTGCGGGTGTCGCCGTTTCCATTTTTGTGAACCAGAGATAGACAACAAAGGTGAAGGGGTGAAGAGGCGAATTGTCCTTCTAGGGCCGGCAGCTTCCGGCAAAGGGACGCGGGCAGAGAAACGATTGCCGTATGATCCCGATCAAGACACCGCAAGAAATTGACAAGATGCGAGCCTCTTGCAAGCTGGCAAGTGCCATCCTCGAGCAGCTCTCTGCGATGCTCTGTCCAGGAATCACCACGAAAGAGGTGGACCAGGCCGGCGCGAGGCTGATGGCAGAGTCCGGTTGCAGGAGCGCGTTCCTCGGGTACAGACGGTTCCCGGGTCACATTTGCATTTCGGTGAACGACGAGGTGGTTCACGGAATCGGCGGTGCCCGACGCATTCAATATGGGGATGTCGTGAAACTGGACATTGGAGTCGTTTTGAACGGTTTCGTGGGCGATACGGCCGCCACAATCCCGGTCGGGTTGGTGAGCGACGATGTGCAACGGCTCCTGAGCGTGACCGAAGATGCGCTGAGCAAAGGGATAGAAAATGCGCGCGAAGGCCGCCGCCTGAACGAAGTCTGCGCGGCGATCCAGGACGAAGTGGAATCGAACGGATTCAATGTGGTCAAGGAGTTCGTGGGCCACGGCGTCGGTCGCCACCTTCATGAGGAACCCCAGATCCCGAACTACCGCAGCCCCGGCGCCACGGCAAAGCTAAAGGCCGGAATGACTCTGGCGATCGAACCGATGGTTAACATGGGCCGTGCGGCGGTAAAAGTTCTGGATGATGACTGGACTGTTGTCACGGCGGATCATTTGCCTTCCGCGCACTTTGAACACACAGTTCTAGTGACGAAAGGTGAACCAGAAATTTTGACATGGCGCGAAAAGACGTCATCGAAGTTGAGGGCAAGGTAGTTGAGTTGCTGCCAAATACGATGTTTCGGGTGGAGTTGCCCAACGGACATCAGATTCTGGCGTATATCTCCGGGAAAATGCGATTGCATTTCATTCGGATCTTGCCAGGAGATAAAGTTATGGTAGAGATGTCCCCTTACGACTTGACGAAAGGCCGAATAACCTTCCGGCAAAAGTAAGGCAATTTTGAAAGAGAAACGCTCCTGAGAGGGTATCTCCTCGGGTTGCGTTTTTTTGTCCCCTGAGGACGGAATTTTGGATGAAAGTGCGACCTTCAGTAAAGCGGCTCTGTGAGAGCTGCAGAATTATAAAAAGAAAGAACGTAGTCCGTGTGGTTTGTAAAAATCCACGGCACAAACAGCGACAGGGCTGAGTGCATGAATTAACCAGTTGCGACTGATTATGCCATTGAGCGAGCCCCGATAATTGCCTATGCCTCGATTACTTGGAGTTGATATACCCGGAGATAAGCGGATCGAAGCTTCGTTACCGTACATTTATGGTGTCGGACCAAAAACCGCTAAAAAAATACTTGAGCAAGCGAACATCGACCCAAATGCGCGTGCAAAGAATCTGACGCCGGAACAGTTGGGTGAAATTGTTCACGCAATCAATGCGAGCGGACTACTGATCGAAGGCGATCTGCGACGTGATATCCAAGGAAACCTGAAGCGGCTACAGGCGATTCGATGCTACCGCGGAACACGCCACATTCGTGGGCTTCCAGTGCGCGGCCAAAGAACTTCAACGAACGCTCGCACCCGGAAAGGTCCCCGGAAGACGGTTGGCGTGCAACGCAACAAAGACGCCAAAGCAGGTAAAGTCTAATCCAGGGAAACCAAGGAATGCCCAACGAAACAACAACACCGACGCCGACGCCCAAAAAAGAATCCGCATCTGGATCCGCGCCAGCTGTTGCGTCCGACGCACCGGCGCCAGTAACGCCGAAGCCGCCGGCTCCGCCAACGGCACCGGCTGCGGAGCCGGCCAAGGCGATACGCCCCACGAAGCCGAAGACTAAGAAGGAGGGTACCGGTGAAGGCGCCAAAGTGAGTCTTTCGCTCGACGGCGGCGACGCTGAGAAGCCGAAGATCGTTAAAGCAAAAGGGAGCAAGAACGTTTCTGCGGGAGTTGCTCACGTCCTTGCGACTTTTAATAATACAATCGTTTCAATCACCGACCTCACCGGTAGCGTGATCGGTTGGTCCAGCGCGGGAAAAGTCGGTTTCAAGGGATCCCGTAAGAGTACAGCGTATGCCGCGCAGTTGGTGGCGCAGGACGCTTGCCGCCAAGCGATGGGACATGGCCTGAAGGAAGTTGAAGTGTTGGTCAAAGGCCCCGGCGCAGGACGCGAATCTGCGGTTCGCGCCATTCAAGCCATCGGGCTGGATATATCGGTTATCCGAGACGTTACACCTGTCCCGCACAACGGCTGTCGCCCGCCGAAACAGCGCCGCGTCTGATTCGAGAGGAAGAATTTAATCATGGCTCGTTACACTGGTCCTAAATCGAAAATCAGTCGTCGCTACGGAATCGCACTGTTCGGTCCAAGCAAAGCGCTGGAGAGGAAAAATTATCCGCCGGGCATGCATGGTCCTAAAGGCTCCCGGCGGAAGCAATCGGAATACGCAATCGCGCTCGGCGAGAAACAGAAGCTGCGGCATATGTATGGTCTGATGGAGCGGCAGTTTCGCCGCTACTTTGAGACCGCTCTTCGAAAACGCGGTGTGACTGGTGAGACATTGCTGCAAATGCTCGAGACCAGGCTCGACAATGTCGTCTACCGGCTCGGATTTGCGAATTCACGGAGCGCAGCTCGCCAATTGGTGTCGCACGGACATGTGACTGTGAACAATCGCAAGGTGGATGTCTCTTCTTACAACCTGAAACCAGGAGACGCGGTTTCAATCAAAGACAGGCCCGGTTCACGGCGATTGGTCACTCGAAACCTTGAGTTGACCCAAATCCAGCCGGTACCGGATTGGCTCGTGGCTGATAAGGACCAATTCCACGGAAAAATGATGCGAACTCCTTCACGCGAAGAGATCGCTCCGGTGGTAAACGAGCAGCTCGTCGTTGAGCTTTACTCTCGATAGGCGCCCGGAAAATTTTATTTTCTAAAGACCCGAAAGAGCCGCTCTTCGATCTTTGCTTGGGACATCTCCATGTAGGTCGCGACAGCGCTCTGGATGGATAACTTGCCTTCTCGCAGAGGCGCTCCGAAGATGTATTCAAACGGCGTGAGATGCGGCCGGGCCGATTCCAGCTCACGCCGTATCAGATAGGAGAGCGGGCCCGCACCCTGGTAGAAATTCACTCTCTCAAATTCCTCAAGGACTTTTTCGACGGCGTATTCGATCCGCAGAATCTCGACTTCCCAGCGATCCCGATCCCAGGTAAGTAGTCCGAAACTCGCGCGCCGATCACCGTCGAAAGGAAACCCAACCGCTCCGACGTTCACCAAAAGCGTGGTATTGACCTGCCGGACAAGCGGGAGGTGCGAGTGCCCGACGCAGAGGAGGCTGGGGGGATCACTTCCGATCATTTCTCTGGCTTTCGCTTCTGTGGTTGTCGGAAAAAAACCTTCGTTGTTCGATCTTGGGGAACCGTGAGCGATAGTGATCGAAAGGTTGTCTGGCCCGATGAATGTCGTTGCAATAGGCAACTGTTTGATTGACTCCACAAAATCGCTCGTCAGATCGGCAGTCCAACGAGCGGGCAACCAATTGTAATAGTCCGTATTCTGCTCGGTCCGGGCTTTCTGGCTCTGCAGGATCACGTAATCTTCATGATTCCCCCGTAAAAGCGTCCACCCGGATTTTGCAACAAATTCAGTCACTTCGCGTGGGTTCGGTCCGCGATTCTGAAAGTCTCCGGCCACGAAAACCAGGTCAGGACAGAGCCGGTCAATCTCTGCTGCGACCGCTTCCAAAGCCGGAAGATTCCCGTGGATGTCCGAGAGCACCGCTATTTGCATCGGACGGTAACCCTAGCGGAGATAGTGCTCCTGGACAAATTCGAGCGCTTTGCTCAGGCTCATCCTGGCGAGATAGTGGACGAGCATCGGATCGGCATTCGCTGGCAGTCTTTTCCGGAGTCGTTCGATCTGTTCAGAAGCTTCCTTGAGTCTTATCAAGTGAATGTCTGGATTCTGGTCTCGAAGCTGATGATCGGCGATAACGGCAAGTCGATCCCGCAACGCCTCCGCGAGGACAACGTAGTACTGATCCATGGCTGCAAAGTGTCGCCCGGACACGGGTGCATTCAAGGGGTTTCCCACGATGCCGAACGTCCTCCGGCGACCAATTCCCAGGGTTGTGGAAGAATCAGTCTGAATCGTTCGGCGGTGAGTTCCCGCAGCAACTGTTCCAACGCGTTGAGGCAGACCGTTGGCTGGTGACCTTCGTGAAACAAAATAATTGCGCCAGAAACAATCGATCGTTTGATGCGCTCAACAATTCTGCTGGAATCATCGATCTGGGTGTCAAATGCCCTGGCGCTCCAGCCGACCAGTTGGAGCCCGCGCGCCGCCAGAATCGGATGCAGGAACGGGTTTTTCAACCCGGCAGGCGGGCGAAACCAGATCGGCGCGGCTACGCCGAGCGAAGAAATTGTCGCCTCAAATTCGTCAATCTCCCGCGCGAGAGCGGTCGGACCGAACCCCCAGAAACTGAATCTTGGATGGGTCTGGGTGTGATTTCCAATGGTATGGCCTGCATCGAGTATCATGTGCGTCAGCTCCGGATATTTAGCCGCTTTTGCGCCGATCAAAAAAAACGTTGCCCGAGCTTCATATTTTTCCAGCAAAGCAAGAACTTGCGGCGTTGTGCCAGGGTCGGGTCCGTCGTCGATGGTCAACCAGGCTGTTTTCGTGGTTGTCCAATATTTCGTCAGGACTGGACCGAACCCTTGGAGCGAAGGGATGAGGGTAACGCTCAGCAGCAACACATGAGAGGCAAACAAAATATATAGCCCCCAGAGCCACCCGGCGGACAAAATGCAGAACGTCAGGAAAGGTGCCAAGACGATAAACCAGATTGTCGCTGTAGGGCGAAACCGCATTGCGGTTAAGAAACAGCAGCAACGACAACTAGCAAGTCCGGAAGAGCGCGGGCAGAGCGCCTCTGCGTACGTAGGCGAAACGCTTCGCATTGCTTCTTCAAGGCCGAGCAACCCGGGGACGGTTCGCCTACAAGCACCCTCGGAACGCCGAACGCTGAACGCTGAACGCCGAACGCTGAACGCCGAACGCTGAACGCCGAACGCCGAACGCTGAACGCCGAACGCTGAACGCCGAACGCCGAACGCTAAACGCTAAACGCTAAACGCTAAACGCTAAACGCTAAACGCCAAACGCCGTTCCTTTGCTCCGTGCCGGATTCGCGCTACGGTAGCCGAATGAATCGACGGCCCGAATTACTCAGTCCGGCAGGCAATTGGGAATGCCTGCGTGCGGCCGTCGCAAATGGCGCGAACGCGATCTATTTCGGCCTCGAACGGTTCAACGCCCGGATGCGTGCCGACAATTTCCGCACGGAGGAGTTGCCGGAGATCATGGGATACCTTCGGCGGTACGGTGTCCGTGGCTTTGTCACCTTTAACACTCTGATTTTCACCGAGGAACTGCCAGAAGCCGAATGGATGTTGATGCGGTTGGCGGACGCAGCCGTGGACGCGATCATCGTGCAGGATCCCGGCTTGGCGCGGCTCGCTCGCGAGGTTGCTCCGGATCTGGAGTTGCACGCTTCTACGCAGATGACAATTACGTCTCCCGAAGGCCTTGCGCTGGCCAGGGAGTTGGGCATCACTCGCGCGGTGCTCGCTCGAGAACTTTCGTTGCAAGAATTGAAGCGGTTCCCGACCGACGAATTTCCGGTCGAGGTTTTTGTCCATGGCGCACTTTGCGTCGCATATTCGGGTCAGTGTTTGACGAGCGAGTCGCTTGGCCAGCGAAGCGCGAATCGAGGCGAGTGCGCTCAAGCGTGTCGTCTGCCGTACCAACTGCTCGTTGATGGCCTGCCGAAAGGCCTTGGCGACAAAAGGTTTCTGCTGTCGCCTCAGGATCTTGCCGGGGTCGAAGAAATCCCGGACTTGATCCGCCTGGGTATAGCCAGTTTCAAAATCGAGGGACGCTTGAAGTCTCCTGAATATGTGGCAGCCGTCACGAGGGTCTATCGTGATGCGATAGATCGTGCGATCGCCTCAATTGAATCTGAAAATGAGGTCGGCGGCATTCCGGCGGACGATATGTATAGTCTCGAGATGACTTTTTCACGAGGCCTGTTTTCCGGCTGGCTGCATGGGGTCAACCATCAACGACTCGTCAACGGGCGATGCGGCAAGAAGCGTGGAGCTTTTATTGGTTTCATCCAAAAAATCGGAAAGGATTTTGTCGAGCTCGACTCCGAGGTGGAGGTCAAACCAGGAGATGGCGTTGTTTTTGACGCAGCGGCTGATACCGAACACGAGCAAGGCGGTCGGATTTACCAGGTGCGACTTCGGCGACTCCATTTTCGAAACGGACAAATCGATTTTCAACGGGTGAAGGTTGGCGACCGGTTATGGAAAACCGATGACCCAGCCCTCAATCGGCAGCTGCGACAAACGTTCGCGCGCGACCCCGAACCGGCTCGAGCTCCGGTAGACATGGAGATTTCGGGAGAGAGCGGCGGCCCGCTTCGGTTGCGCGCTGTTTCTGGTGGGCGCGCCGTCGAGTCGTCGTCCGAACTGGATCTCAGCCCTGCCAGGACTTCGGCGTTGACCAGCGCAATCTTGCGCGAGCAACTGAGCCGCCTCGGTGAGACGCGGTACGAATTGCGAAATCTAGAAATCAAAATCGAGGGAGACGTTTTCATTCCGATTGGATTCATTAATCGGCTTCGACGAGACGCGATTGCCAGATTGGAAGCCGGAATGGATGGCGATCGATCTGTCCAAGGCAAACTGGCCGTCGGATTCTCTTCCCCGCAGAAAACGAACCTGGAAGCGTTACCAACCGTGACTCGAGTGCATCGATGCTCGTCGGAATCGGTTTTATCTCACCTTCTCGTCGATGCGCAAAACCGCGCCCCCGCATCCGCCGAATTGATTACTCTATGCCGAACCTTCGATCAGATCGAAGTCGCCCTCGAGGAAGGAATTGAGACGATCTACATCGACTTTGAGGACGTCCGACTCTATCAGCAAGCGGTCGAACGAATCGGCGTTCGTGCTCGCCCATTTCTCGCGACTCCCCGAATTCAGAAATCCGGCGAGCAGGGATTCTTCCGACTGATTGAAAACGCGCGACCATACGGAGTGCTGATTCGGAATCTTGGCGCGATCTCCTTCTTCCGCCATAAGCGGTTTCGACTGCACGGAGATTTTTCGCTGAATATTGCCAATCCGTTGACGGCAGATTTTTTTACGCAGCGCGGCCTTGATCAACTGACCATTTCTTATGATTTGAATATCAAGGAGGTGCTTTCGTTGTTGCGGTATGAGCCGGCGCATCGATTTGAGCTGACGATCCACCAACACATGCCGATGTTTCATATGGAGCATTGTGTGTTTGCTGCATTTCTTTCGGATGGTACCGACTACACGAACTGTGGCCGCCCGTGCGACCGTCACGAGGTGAAGCTACGGGACCGGGTCGGTTCTGAGCATCCGGTTAAAGCGGACGTCGGTTGCAGAAACACGGTGTTCAACGCGCGAGCACAATCGGGCGCCCAGTGCGCGGAAGCGTTGCTGGCGGCGGGGTTACGGCGGTTCAGAGTTGAGTTTCTGAGTGAGAATCGCTCAGAGGCGCGTCACTTAATTCGGGTGTACAGGCAACTCCTGGAAGGGGAAGTTCCCGGGGAAGAAGTTTGGCGCGATTTAAAGGTCCATCTTCAATTAGGGGTAACGAAAGGGACCCTGGAATGAATCATCAGACGCGAAGTATTATGCGCCGGTCGCCTGTGGCGCCGACAGTTTTCAGAGTATGAAGAAATCACCGCTGGCCAGTATACTGTCGATTGTTTTTATCGATCTGATTGGGTTCGGGATGATCATACCGATCTTGCCTTTGTATGCCCAGCGTTTCCAAGCGACCGAATGGCAAATTGGAATCCTGCTTGCTTCGTACTCTTTCATGCAGTTTTTGGCCTCGCCGGTCCTCGGATGGTTTTCCGACCGCTACGGGCGTAAGCCGGTTTTGCTCTGCAGCCTGATTGGATCGGCCACTGGCTACATCCTGATGGCGGACGCCACTTCACTTGCGATGCTATTTCTGGCGCGAATTCTAGCAGGCGTGGCTGGAGCCAGCGTAGGCACCGCCTCTGCTTACATTGCGGACATCACACCTCCCGAGAATCGCTCGAAACGAATGGGGTTGATCGGCGCTGCTTTTGGGATCGGATTCGTTCTCGGTCCAGCGATTGGCGGTCTGCTAAGCCAGTGGTCTGTTGTCGCACCGTTCTGGTTCGCAGCAATCTTGTCGATGTCAAATGCAGTTCTGATGTGGATCGTGCTTCCAGAACCGGACAGGCATGCTGCGCGGCAACAGGGTCCGGGCAACTTGAAGCAGACGTTCGAGAAAGCCGGCAGTTGGCGTCTCGGAATCGTTACGATCACTTATTTCATCGCGATCGCCGGGTTCGCGATCGTCACCGTGATCTATCCTCAAGTGAGTCATCGCCGATTCGAATTAAATCAGAGTCAGATCAGCTTTATTTTTGTGATGGTTGGCCTGATTGGCGCCGCGATCCAGGGTGGAGGTATCGGCCGACTCGTGAAACGCTTCGGAGACGTCAACCTGGCAATCGCCGGCTTTGCCATCATGGCGATAAGCATGATGATGATGCCGCTGGCCGGATCTGTTCCTCTCTTTCTGTTGTTCACATCCGGTCTGGCAGTCGGCAACAGTTTGTCACAACCGACTGTGAACGCTATCGCCTCCAAAGGCGCCAGCGCCGCGCTGCAAGGACGCGTGCTGGGGGTTCTCCAATCGGCCGGCAGTTTAGGGCGCGTCTTTGGTCCAGTGCTCGCCGGTTTTTTGCTCTCCGGCGATCACGCCCGTCCGAACGCCCAATACGGGAATACCCCGTTTCTTGCTGGTGGCATCATCATCGCAATCGCCTTTGGTTTGGCGACCACTTTGCGCCGGTCTGAACCGGCGAAGATAATCACACCTTCGCCGGTAGAGGCAGACAACAAGTGACAACCGGTCAGGCTTTTGCGTGATTCTAGTTGCTTTTGGACGGAGAGGGCGAGGCAGCCGCTTTCCTCGCGCGTGCAGCCTTCATTTTCTCCATCGTGGCGGTCTTCGATGCCGCCAGCTTCGTCTGCTGATCCGGTGTCAGAATTGCATTGATGTCGCTGTCGAATTTGGTTTTAAGAGCGCCCAGCGTTGATCGATCGCCGTTGGCAGCTTGCCGGTCATCGACATACTTATCGATAATCGGTTTGGCTTTTGCTTCCTGATCCGCAGTCAAACCAGCTTGATTCTTTAACCGAGTCAATCTGGCGGCTTTGATAGCATCCGGAGAAGGTTTGTGTTTGGTCGTAGCGCCGGCCGCCGGGCTCGCGTCCGGAGAGGCTGCGTTGGCAATGTAGGCAGTGGACAACGTGGCACAGAGCAGCATCGTCGGGACCGCTCGAAGAAGGGATTTCAAATTCATACAACTTATCAAACACATGTTGTAAGCAGGAGTTGCAGATAATGCGAGCCAGAAGTCTCGCTCACGTACCCTCAAGTATAGGCTCGATGCGCAGAGCTCGCTTTGATCCCGATCCGATGAAAGCGGCCAGGAACGCTGCCAAAATACATAGCAACCCGGCCGAAAAGAAGGCGCTCGCGTAATCGCCGGTTTGGGTTCGCAAGATCCCTGCAAGCCATGCGACTGCAGCTGCCCCAATCTGATGGGATGCGGCGATCCAACCGAACATCACTGCGGCATTCTCCTCCCCGAAGACGTTACCCGCGAGTTTTACGGTGGGTGGCACCGTGGCAACCCAGTCGAGACCATAAAAAACAGCGTAGATCGATAACCCGTAAAAATTGAAATTGAACGCGACCGGCAAAAAAATAAGTGATATGCCTCGAAGGGCGTAATACCAGGTCAGCAGCTTCCTGCTATCAAATCGATCGGTAAGCCAACCAGACGCAATCGTTCCAACCAAATCAAACATACCAATCACGGCCAGAAGGCTCGCCGCCCCGACTTCCGGAATGCCACGGTCAATGCATGCAGGGATGAGATGTGTTCCGACCAAGCCGTTTGTCGAAGCACCACAAATAAAGAATGTAGCTGACAGGAGCCAAAAATCGCGGGATTGAATACCACGGCGCAATGCTGACAAGGCTCTATGAGCCGGATTCTCTCTTCGCCGCTCGACCCGGTGCGAATCATTTTCGCCGTAACGCGCCAGCCCAATCTCCGAGGGACGATTTCTCAACAATAGAGCAGCCACCGGCGCCATCAGCAAGGCGATCAGAGCAACTGTCAACGAAACCGCGCGCCATCCATAGTGGACGGCAAGATTGGCTAGCAGTGGAAGAAAGACGAGTTGACCCGTTGCGCTGCTCGCGGTCAAGATTCCGAGCACCAACCCGCGCTTGCGAACAAACCATCGTTCCGCAACGGTTGCACCAAGCACCATTGCTATCATACCGGTTCCGGATCCTACCAAAAATCCCCACAGAACTATCATCTGCCAAGGAGCTCGCATCAGCGATGTCAGTGCCACGCCAAGGCCAAGGATTATTAACGAAAAGCTAACTGTGCGCCGAAGACCAAATCGCTCCATCACCGCGACCGCAAATGGTCCGATCATTCCGAACAGGAAGATGTTCACCGCAATCGCGGCGCTGATAGTGGCAGCTGACCAACCAAATTCGTTTTCCAGGGGAACGAAGAGGATGCTTGGCGTCGCCCTGACTCCCGCACCCACAAGGAGGATGAAAAAGGTAACGGCGGCGACTACCCACGCATAGTGCACTTTTGTCCTATTTCTGTTCATAGTTCACCGAAGGTTCGTCGGTAATCAGATGACTTGCCTTGGATGAGGTCAATTCGGATGAGGGGCATGGGTAGATTCCTCGCTGGCGCGTAGCTGCGCGGATTTCGGGCCTTCTTTTTTCGCTGTAAAGGCTTTCGCGATGGCCAATTCTGCAGTTGCCAGACGCGCCCTGAGCTGCGCCAGTGGTTCGGAACCCAACTGAGAAAGAAACTGGCGCTGGGCTTCCTCCCAAAGTGGCAAACTGCGAACCAGCTTCCGCTCTCCCGCCGCTGTTAATTGAAGCAAATGCTGGCGGCGATCCTCGCCGGTCGCCGCAGCAACCCATTTGGCTCTGGTTAGCGGACGGAGATTGCGCGTTAATGTGGTGCGTTCCATCCCTACCTTCTCGGCCAGGACGGTGTGGCTCAGCTGGCCGGCGCGGCCGATGTTCGCTAGCAGCGAGTACTGCGTGATGGTGAGATCCTCGGGAGACAAAACGTTGTCGTACAGGGAGGAAAGCTTCCTCGCTATTCTGCGCATCTGAGCACAGACGCATGGACCGAGCTCCGGCAGATGCAATCGTTTAAGAACCGTCTTTTGCATACGTGTAATTACACTCTTGTTTTTTGTTTAATCGCGAATCCGTCGGAGGACAACCAAAATGATCGAGGAAAGTAAAAATTTGGTTTTTCCCGCAGGAAGGCGACACCAACCTCAAGGCGCGCTCTGAGGGGAAATACATCTCGGACCGTCGAGCGGTCATCACAACCAAACCGGTCTGCTCCGCGGTTTGGTCGAATTACTCATTCGATAAAGTTATTCAGTACGTTTATGACTGTTTTATGTATAATTGTCCAATAATTGCTTGCGAAATGTCTGAATCCTGTGTTAAAAGAATCTTTACAAGCAAAAATATGCGTATCTTGAGATTTCAACAGTGGCTGGGGATAACTGGTTCAGACTCCCAGCGATGTCTCCGTTCTGACCACTCCCGGAGCCCACGAATTCCGACAAGAAATCCTGTTGAAGGGCGGCTTGTCCACTGAATGCCTGTGCGCCGTGCGCACGGCAGGAGGGAGAATCGGCTTGTAACAAACCAGGAAAAATCCAAATCCAAGGAAGGAACACAATGTATCTCCGCATCTTACTCGGTCTCGCCGGACTACTCGCTGCCCTGCTCTGCCTCGCCTCAATCGCTCACGCTCAGCAACGATCCAATCATCCTCCGGCCGTCACCACTCCGAAAGTCCCTTCTAGCCCTGCACAGTTCGGCGATCCTTTACCGGGCTTGAGCACGACTGAGGGCACGAATTTCGCCGTTGGCCAAGCGCAATTCCAGGTTTTCGACGGCCCCGCCGATGGTCTCGGCCCGATCTTCAATGCCCAGTCTTGTGTGGCCTGCCATACTCAGCCCATTACATCGACGAATCCCAGCGTTACTCCGAATGGCGCAAACCCGGCCATTGTCAGCGGGATCACCACCGGCGGAGCCAGCGCCATCACGGAGATCCGCGCAGGCGCACTTGACGCTAACGCCAACTTTGTTCCAGGACGCATGGACTTCAATCCCTTGACTAATGAAGATGGCACTCTCTTTCACCTGGCCTCCTTGACTCCGGCTTCACAAGAAACCGTCCCAGCTAACGCCACCATCGTCGCGCATCGTAAGGCCAACCCACTCTTCGGCGCTGGTCTCATCGAGGCAATCCCGGACGCCACCATCCAAGCCAACGTCCACGCCACCCCAGTCGACGGTGTCACAGGGCGCGCCGCCCTCCTCGCCGATCCCGTCACCACCGCCATTGGCACAAATTTCGTCGGTCGCTTCGGTTGGAAATGCCAGCAAGCAACCCTGCTGGCCTTTTCCGGTGACGCCTACCTCAATGAAATGGGCATCACTAACCGTTTGTTCACCACAGACCTTGCCCCGGACGGTAACCAAGCACTTCTTCTTGCCGCTGAACCACTCGGCTTCTCTCTCACTTCCCCGAATTCCCCAACGACCCAGTTGACGCCCACCACACTCCAGGACTTGCCTTCCAATCCCGCTCTCCCGGAAAGCGCGACCAACAAAGATGACATCGCCCGATTCACCGATTTCATGGAGCTCCTCGCCCCGCCCCCTGTCCTCCCGCTGACCGCGCAAGCCATCCAAGGCCAACAGTTATTCACCCAAATCAACTGCGTCGCCTGTCACAAAGCTTCCATGCAGACCGGCCCGAGCTCCGTCACTCCTTCCCTCGCATTTAAACCCGTCCCTCTTTATTCCGATCTGCTGCTCCATCAAATGGGCAGCATGGCTGACGGAATCGCTCAGGCCAACGCCCAACCCGGTGAAATGCGGACAGCTCCGCTCTGGGGTCTGCGCGCCAGAGCACCATACCTCCACGATGGCCGCGCTCAAACTATCCTCCAAGCGATCCTCCTCCATGACGGAGAAGCTCTAATTATAAGGAATCGATTTGCAGCATTACCGGATTCAGAGCAACAGGCGATCATCGCTTTCCTCAACTCAATCTAGGAACAGCGCACGCGCTGGATCATGATTTCTTGCGCGGCCCTCTGAATGGCTAATATATTCGAAAAGGCAAACGACGGTTCCTCATTGTTCCTGAAGCCAGACTGCGAGATCTTTTGCCCAATAGGTGATGATCATATCGGCGCCTGCTCTCCGGAACCCGATCATCATTTCCATCACCGCCCGTTTTTCATCGATCCAACCCATTTTTGCTGCGGCCTTCACCATCGCGTATTCGCCGCTGACGTTGTAGACCGCAGTCGGCAACTCGAAGCGCTCTTTCACGCGCCAAAGGATATCCAGGTACGGCAGACCTGGTTTCACGATCAGTAGTTCTGCTCCCTCTTCGACATCTAGAGCGACTTCACGCAGCGCCTCCAGCGCGTTCGCGGGATCCATTTGATAGGTGCGGCGATCGCCGAATTGAGGCGCGCTTTCGGCTGCATCCCGGAACGGTCCGTAAAAGGCAGAACAAAATTTCGAAGCGTAACTCATCAGTGCAACGTCAGTGTATCCATGGTCATCAAGCGCAGCCCGGATCGCGCCGACACGGCCATCCATCATGTCGCTCGGCGCCACAATGTCTGCTCCGGCCATGGCGTGGCTGATCGCGGTTTTCACAAGGAGTTCGACGGAAGTGTCGTTGAGTACGTGGTAATGTTTTCCTTCCATGGCGACGACACCACAATGTCCGTGAGAGGTGTATTCGCAAAGGCAGACATCTGTGATCACGATCAGGTCCGGTGCCGCCTGTTTGATCGTGCGAACCGCTTGTTGAACGATTCCGTTCTCGGCATATGCCTGGGAAGCGTTTTCGTCTTTTTGGTCGGGAATTCCGAATAGCAGAACGGCGCTAAGTCCGAGTTGAGCGATTGATTGGCATTCATCTTTCAGGTGGCTCAGCGATAGCTGCGCGACGCCCGGCATACTCGGTATGTCGGATCGGTCTGACATTTTTTCGGAAATAAAGAGCGGATAAATCAGCTGTTGAACGTCGAGACGAGTTTCCTGAACCAGCTGTCTCATTTTGTCGGTCGTACGGAGTCGGCGCGGCCGATGAGTTAGATGAAGCATGCCTTCATGGTAGCGGAGGATCTACTCATGCGGCAAATGCGATTAGCCGGACACTCCATTGTCACGGTGCAGGGCCGCCTGGTGTCGGTTCCTCCGGACGACAATGTATTTAGTCGTGTTCGCGGCGGCCGGTTGGGCTATCATTTTGAGCCGATCGTGTGCCAATGCAGAAAGCCATGCAAAAGTTCCTTCTGGTCAATTTGAACAATACTTCGACAAAGCTTGCCCTCGCGGATAGTGAAAAGCTGCTGGCAAGAAAGGTCATACCGACAAAGAACGTATCGATCACCGCGGTCAAACGGGCCATCCGCTCATGGAGCTTTGATCATGCGCTTGTCGGGTCGGTTGTGCCAAAAAAAACGGTGATTTTCCGCAATCTGCTCGGGGCGCGGATGAAAGAAGTTACCTCGGATTTGGACCTTGGGATCGGGATCGATTTCTCGGAACCGCGCGGGATTGGTGCGGACCGCTTAGCGAATGCGGTTGGTGTCGCGGCACGTTACGGGTCTCCGGCGATCGTTGTTGATTTTGGAACGGCGGTCACCTTTGATATCATTTCCGGGAAGGGCGTGTACGAAGGGGGAGTCATTGCGCCCGGACTTGGCGTGATGGTGGATTACATGTACCAACGCACGGCGCTGTTACCAAAGATCGGCCTTGAGGAACCGATCAGCGTGATCGGCAAAAGCACCAAAAACGCAATGCTGGCCGGAGCAGTGTATGGTTACCGCGGTCTGGTCCGGCAGATCGTGACTGAGATTGTCGCGAAATTAGACGGAAAAGTCAGAATTATCGCGACAGGAAGTTACGCGGATCTGATCGCGGCGAAACTTCCGGAGTTGCAAATCGTCGATTTGGATCTCACTCTCGAAGGGTTGCGAGTCATCGCACGAAGAAATTTCAAGTCATGAGCACCCCCACCGCAATAGGCTTTGACATGGGCGCCACAAGTACCAAGACGGGCGTCGTTCAGAACGGCAAGATCCTGACAAGAGGGAATGTGATCGAGACCCGGCAGGATGGCGACACGGCAGCGCTGATCGACGCATTCGTCGAGGAAATTCAGCGTTTGCAGGAACTGCATCCCGATGTTGAAGCCGTTGGGGTTGGAGTGCCTGGGATTATCAATCCTGTGCAAGGGGTCGTGGTGAACCTGACTAACGTGAATGGGTGGAGGAACATCGCGCTGCGCTCGATCATCATGCAGCGAACAGGCCTCGTGGCTAACTTGGAAAACGATGCGAAAGCAATGGCGTTCGCGGAGTGGAAACATGGGGCGGGTCAATCGGTCCCGAACGTGGTCTGCGTGACGCTCGGCACAGCGGTTGGCGGGGCCCTGATATTAAATGGGCGATTGTACCGCGGGGCGACCTGGGTAGCCGGAGAAATCGGGCAGACATCGATCGATTATCAAGGCGTCGATTTTGTCTACGGTAATAAAGGGGCTCTCGAGGCGTATGTTGGACATCGCCAGATTTCCGCGCGCGCCAAAGAGATTTATGCGGAGGCCGGAAGAACTTTGTCCGACGATGACGCGCATTTGCAGCGGTTGTCAACAGCGGCGGATGACGGAGATCCACTTGCCGACAGAGTCTGGGAAGACATCGGTGTGAAGATCGGTGTTGGCCTGACGAATGTGATCTGGCTGGTGAATCCGGATCGGATCGTTATCGGAGGCGGCGTTGCCCAAGTCGGTGAACGATTGTTTGGATACATCCGGCACACGATCCGAACCCGGTGTGACAAGACATTTTGGGAGAAACTCGACGTCGTTCCTGCGACACTCGGCAATGATGCGGGTATCATCGGAGCGGCGACTCTCTCGCTCGAGTCCGAATTCAGGCCGAAGTGAGGGCGGATTGTGTCGGCGGATCAGCGGCTGTAGCAATGCGTCTCGCTTTGCCCTGTTCTGAAGGAGTGCGAAGCGGGACGGGTTGGTTATTGTGGAGGTAATGCGGGACGCTTTACTTACTTCAGAGCAGATCCTCGGTGACTACGCTTCGCTGCTCTCGTGAACCTAGGATTTTTGCCTGCTCGATGACGACATTTGGATCCTCGGTAAAACGGTAGCCGTGGCAGCTCGGGCATGTTGCGACTCGCTTAGTGACGATCGAGTCGCATCCTTCGCAAACTTTGTAAAGCTGCGGTTCCGCGGCAATTTTCGCCGCTTTCGCTGCTCGTTCGCTCAGAGACATGTCCTATTTTCCTCTTATTTGGCCGAGTTGCACAGCTATTTTTAGCCGCTCTGCAAAATTGCATTCCTCGGCATGCGATCGAGGGTTTCAACGTATTGTCGAGTCGGCGGAAATTGTAGACGAACCGTCCTGGGTTTCCGCGCCATTGGGGAAGCGAAGCGAGAGGCTCCGCATACTGCGCCCGCGAACGCCGAACGCCGAACGCCGAACGCTGAACGCTGAACGCTGAACGCTGAACGCTGAACGCTGAACGCCGAACGCCGAACGCCGAACGCCGAACGCCGAACGCCGAACGCCGAACGCCGAACGCCGAACGCCGAACGCCGAACGCCGAACGCCGAACGCCGATCCGCTTTGCCTACGCCTCCATGTGTCGGTGAGGGACGAGGTAATTTTGCACGTAATCAGTTACTGCGTGCTCGAGAGTGAACTTTGGGCCCTGATACCCCGTCGCTTTCAGTCTCTCGATATTGGCTTCGGTGAAGTACTGGTATTTGTCGCGGATCACCTCCGGCATCTCGATAAACTCGATTTGAACAGGTCTCGAAAGAGCTGCAAAAACAGCATTTGCGAGATCGATCCAAGTGCGCGCCTCTCCGGAACCGAGGTTAAAAATACCGCTTGCGCCTCGTGTGACCGCCAGATGGATCGTCATGTCGACGGCATCCTTTACATATAAGAAATCCCGCATCTGCTCGCCGTCTTTGAATAGCGGTTTGTAGCTCCTGAAGAGGCGAATCTTCCCGGTTTCGAGGACCTGGTCGTAGGCCTTGTTGACGAGGCTTCGCATGTCGCCTTTGTGCCACTCATTCGGCCCGAAGACGTTGAAATACTTTAGACCGACGATCGTGGAGAAGAGCGCCCTCCGTTTTGCGCGGCGGTCGAAGATTTGTTTTGAATAGCCGTAGGCATTGAGCGGGCGCAGCGATTCGATTTTGGCCTCGTCATCCATCATGCCCATGGCCCCGTCGCCGTAGGTCGCAGCGGAAGACGCGTAAACAAACCGCGCGCTGCGGGGCAGAGCCCAGTCGCACAAGGTCTTGGTATAGCGATAGTTGTTCTCCATGAGATAGCCTGCATCCAGTTCGGTCGTGGACGAGCAAGCTCCGAGATGGAATACCCACTGGATCTCTTTTAGCGCTGGGCTGTCGGCTTCGACCAACTCGAGTAGCTTCGCCGCGGAGATGTAATCGTCGAATTGGAGCGGCGCAATATTGCGCCATTTGTCATCTTGTCCGAGTTGGTCGCAGACCAGAATATTTTGAAGACCGAGCCGATTGAGACCCCAGATGAGGGCGCTCCCGATGAAGCCAGCCCCCCCGGTGACGAGGATCTTGCCTTGTTCCAATCCATTCACGATTTGAAATCTCCAGCCGATCGACGTTGATTGCGCAATAAAAAAGTATCTAAATGGTTGAAGGTCACCGAAAAATCCTCGTATTAGCAGCAGTTTTCTCTGCTGGATTACTAGCAGGAATCGCGTTGGTCATTTTTCTCCAGGCCAAACCCGCGCCGGCGCCTGACACTTCCGGCCTCAAGGATTTGTTGCTCAACACGGCGCAACAACAGATCGGACTACCACCACTCGCGGACGTGGAAGTGGAGCTTACGATCGACCGAAGGAAGCTGGACGACGAGATCGAGCGAATCAAGACTTTGGCGGCCAGGTTTGGTGGAACAGCCATTCAAGGGACCGGGAATGCGACCGGGACGGACGTGCTCGCAGAGATCTCGCCGCAGTTTACGGATCAATTCCTCGAGGCTTTAAAGCATCCAGAAAAGAAGCCTGTCGCCGACCTTCCGGCGGGAGACAACCAAAATGCTTTGGTCCAGGTACGGTTGAGGTTCCAGAGTTAACAGGTGATCAGACGTGCAAAAGATTCTTGTGACTTTCGCACTCCGCCAGGAGGGGGTATCGCTGGAAAGGAGGCTGACTCAACGGTATGCGCGCTCCGGTTTGGTTCTCGGACGTCTCGATTCTCAGGAGGTTGCCGTTTATTGGCTCGGAACCGGGGTTCGGGAGGAGGCTCAATTCGAAAGTATTCTCTCGAATTTGCGTTTCGAGATTGTGATCAACTCCGGTTTTGCAGGCGCCGTTCGAACGTTGCTTGAACCGGGCGACTTTGTCCTCGCCAAAAATTTCAGTTCACCCGAGCTCGTGAAACGGCTTGAAACGGACCGCATTTTTACGGCAAGCGGCAGATTTGTTTCCGTTGACACGATTGCCGATTCCGCAGCAAAAATGCGGATCAACACCGAAGGAAACATCGTTGCACTCGATATGGAATCCGCTCGAGTGGCAGCGGTTTGCCGGAAGCTTTCCGTGCCTTTGGTCAGCGCGAGGATGATTTCCGACCGCTACGACGAAGGAATCCCCGGCGTATTTCTCGGCAAAGGGATCCAGCGGATGAAAGATATATCCGAGGCAATTTCATTTGCGAGCCGAATGATCGTGTTGCGCCGCAGGTTAGCAGATCGGTTGGTGCAGCTGATCCACGCGATCAACCTGGGACGAGAATAAACAGGATAAACCACCGATTACACCGATTCCACAGATTTGAAGTGAGAACAGTCACCGCGGCGGGCATGTTTCTCCCGCGCGTGAACTCCCACAACCCTAAACCCCAAAGTCCTTCTCTGTAAATCTGTGGAATCTGTGAAATCGGTGGTTTATCCTGCCTCTTGAATCCCATTAATCTTCCTCGGGGCGGAAAGCTCGGCTGACCAGTCGCTCCATGGCTGCTGCTGGAGAAGCGTTCTCGTAGAGGATCGAATTGACCTCGTTGATGATCGGGGTCTCGACGGCGAGCCGGAGTGCGCACTCCCTTGCGCTCCGGGCGGTTGGCACCCCTTCTGCCACCATCTGCATCGAACTTTGAATTTCGTTCAGCTGTTCCCCGCGGCCGATCCGTTCCCCGACTCGGCGATTTCGGCTGTGCCGACTGAAACAGGTCACGATGAGGTCGCCTGCACCGCTCAATCCCTGAAACGTCTCTCTTTTTCCTCCCAACGCCAATCCCAACCGAGCCATTTCGGCGAGCGATCTGGTAATAAGCGCCGCCTTTGAGTTGTCGCCCAAGCCCAAACCGTCTGCGATCCCGGCGGCGATTGCGAAAATGTTTTTCAAGGCGCCTCCGAGTTCAATGCCAACGATGTCGGAGCTTGTGTACGCTCTGAAAGATCTGGTGGAAATAACTCGTTGCAGGTGTTTCCCGAGCTCTTCCAGGGAAGCGCCGATTACGGTGGCGGTCGGCGTGAAATTCGCCACTTCCACAGCGTGATTGGGACCCGACAAAACCGCAATCGGATGGCCGGGAAATGTTGCCGCAATGATCTCGCTCATCCGCAATCCAGTACGATGCTCGATGCCTTTGACCGCGGAAATCAGAATTGTGGCAGGGTGAACGGCGCCGGTGGTCGCGAGAGAACCGGCGACTTCCCGCAGCGCCGTCGAAGGGGTGACAAACAGAATGACGTTCGCCTTAGCCGCCTCTGAGAGCTCGTTTGTGACAACGATTGACTTCGGAATTGCGATTCCCGGGAGATATTGATGGTTGACGCGCTCCCGGTCGAGAGCCTCGGCTAGCTCTTTGCGGCGCACCCACCAATGGACAGTATAACCATTCTTTGCAATCATTATGGCCAGAGCTGTGCCCCAGCCTCCGGCGCCGATGATTGAGATGGTGGCCATTGGGAAGAAATCCGGGAAACCGCAACCTCGGCACCTTACTTCTTCCCGAATCGAGATTCTGTGCCGTTCATCAGGCGCACGATGTTTGACTGGTGGCGCCAGACGGCCAAGGCGCAAATCAGGACCGAAAAACCGAAAAGCGTCCAGAACTCTCCGCCCGTTTTTGCGACAGTTAAAAACACCGCGACCGGTAGAGCGACCGCCGCAGCGATCGAAGCGAGCGATACGTATTTGCCGACGTAAAAGACGACGATCCAGACAAGCGCGAGGCAGCAAACAACAGTGATTGGAAACATCGCCATTATAACGCCGCCAGAGGTGGCAATGCCTTTGCCTCCTTTGAAGCCGAGCCAGATGGTATAGTTATGACCTAAAATGCAAGTGATAGCCGCGATCACTCCACCCAGGATTGGGCTCAGAAGAGAATGAGTCGCGACAAGTATTCCGAGTTTGACCGCGAGGAACCCTTTGGAGGAGTCGCAAAGAAAGACTAGGTACCCCCATTTCTTGCCCATCACACGCAGGACGTTCGTTGCGCCAATGTTTCGGCTCCCGTGCTCGCGGATATCGACACCCTGGGTGCGGGCCACCAAATACCCGCACGGAATCGAACCGATCAAGTAGCTCACGATGGCAATCAACAACCAGGTCATAAATTGAAGTCAGTTCCGGGGGAGAGTTGTCCTGTGATTCCGACGGTCCAATTCTGCCGTTTCGCGGATCGCTAACAAATTGCGTTGGACCGGTCCGCCGGTCGAGAGGTTTTCACTCTCCGCCACAGGAAAATCAGTTTGAGAAATAGTAATCGTTTGCAATGATTAGTGGTCTCATGCACGAACTGACACGTATCGAACCGGCTACCATCGAGGATCTTCCGTCGCTTGCGGAATTGCTCATGGATCTCTTTTCGCAAGAAAGAGATTTCAGGCCGGACTACAACAACCAGATGCGCGGTCTGCGTCTGATCTTGGAACAGCCGAGCCGAGGGCGAATCTTCGTCCTTCGCAGTGCCAACCAGATCATCGGAATGTTAAACCTGCTGTTCACGATCAGCACCGCCGAAGGTGGCTTTGTGATTCTCCTCGAAGATCTGATTATCTCCAGGAACTTCCGGGGCCAAGGATTGGGAAGCGAACTTTTGAAATACGCCCTCGAGTATGCAAAGCAGAAAAGTTTTTTGCGAATCACGCTTTTGACAGATCGAATTAGCGAAGGGTCGCTCGTCTTTTTCGAAAAACATGGGTTTCAGAAGTCTGACATGGTTCCGATGCGGCTTTATTTGGGTGCCGCAGCCGAACTTCGTCTGCCACATACGCTCTAACTTCTTATGCCCGGCTTTCTCGACTTGGGTTTTGCGAAAGTTGACGTTGGTCGGTTGGAAAGGAGAGGGTTTCCGGAAGCTGTACTGGGCGAGGGCAAAACCCCTGATGATCTAACGCAGATTCTTCGAGCGCTTGTCGAAAAAAATGGGATCGCGTTGGCGACGCGTGTCGGACCACACCATTTTGAAAAGGTGATTCAAGCGCTTCCGGACGCTCGTTTCGAATCGGCTGGGTGCTGTATCGTAATCGAGCGAACGCCACTGCCGCGTCTGGCCGGCAAAGTAGCCGTTGTGAGCGCGGGAACGACAGATCGACCGGTTGTCGACGAGGCTCGAGTGACACTTGAGCTTTTCGGGAACAGCGTGGAAGTCATACAGGATGTGGGTGTTGCGGGGATCCATCGCACGCTTGCAGCCCGGGACCGGATCGAGTGTTGTTCGGTCGCGATCGTTGTCGCTGGAATGGACGGCGCTTTGCCAAGCGTGATTGCCGGCCTGGTGAGCACTCCTGTGATCGCTGTTCCAACAAGCGTAGGATACGGGGCCAGCTTTGGCGGGATCGCCGCCTTGCTTGCCATGCTGAACAGTTGCGCGAGCGGCGTGACGGTCGTCAATATCGACAACGGCTTCGGGGCCGCGTACGCGGCCTCATTGATCAACCGGGAAATCACGCTCTCGACGTCCCGTTCGTAAGATCGAACTTCCTTCAATCGTCGTCAGGCATGGACGATCGCTGGTTAGTGCGGTTTGCGCGGAGAGAAGTCGTGAACGGAGGGATTAACCTGTTGGCTTTACTCGCTCCCGCAGGGGGCCGAGAACGAAGGACGACACAGATTGAGGAAGTCAGGATTTTACCACTATCGCTTCCCGCCTCTCGAGCTGACCGGCGGCTGCATGGTCGTGAAACACCTGCCGGATGATTTCTTCGATCGGCTCCTCTTCCACGCTGAAGTCGTGTACTTCGCAATTCGAAAGAATTGCCCGGCAAGCCTCTGTGACTTTACCTCGCGGGACCTTCAACCTAACCGAAGTTTCGGTGCGTTCGATGACTTCGCCCAAATCAAATGAACAAGAGGGCGCTTTCTCGAACGTAAACCGCAGCAATTTGTATCCGGCAAAATTCTCGAGAATTTCGTCCAGTTCTCCGTCGAAGAAAACCCGGCCATGATCGATGATAATGACTCGGCTGCAGAGTTCTTCGATATCCTGCATGTAGTGACTCGTCAGGATGGTCGAAATCCGATTTTCTACGCTGTAATGCCGTAAAAAGTCGCGGACTTTTTTCTGGCTGACGACGTCGAGACCGATCGTTGGTTCGTCCAGAAACAGCACTTTTGGTGCATGAATCAGCGCGGCGATCAGCTCCATTTTCATGCGTTCGCCGAGACTAAGCTCACGCACCATGACGTTGAGTTTCTCGCGGACATCCAAAAGGTCGACAAGTTCGTCGACTATTCGTCGGAACTTGCCCTCGTCGATCTCGTAGATCGCCCGGTTGAGTTCCAGGGATTCGCGCGCGGGTAAATCCCACCAGAGCGAATTCTTCTGACCAAGTACGAGGCTGAATTGGCGCTTGAAAGGCGCCTTACGTTCCCATGGGACGTAGTCCAGAACGCGAGCGGTTCCTGATGTTGGAACAAGCAGCCCGGCCAGCATTTTCAGCACCGTTGTTTTTCCGGCTCCGTTTGGTCCGAGGAAACCGACAAACTCCCCCTCTTCGATTTCAAAGGAGACATTTTTCGCGGCGGAAATTTCGTCGTACTGCCTCACGAACAAGCCTTGGAGAGCGCCAAAAAGACCATCTTTTTTTCTGTAGGAACGATAGGTCTTCGACAAGGCGTCGGCGACGATTGCAATAGCCATAGCTGGAACAATCGGTTGGAAGCCTCCGTGATGCAACGTTGTCGCAAAGCGGGACGCTCTGCCTACGCTGCCGTTCTCGGATTCTTTCGAGCGATTTTCAGGAACGGTCTGATCTTTTCAACTGCGGCTTCCGCAGTGATGCCGTGCTTCTTTCGCAAGATGGGGATCGTACCATGTTCGACGAACTGGTCCGGCCAACCGATCCGAACGACCGGCGTTGTGATTCTTCCATCGGAGAGGTGCTCCATGACAGCGCAGCCAAAGCCATTGTGAAGCACGTGATCCTCGAACGTGCAGACCACGTCAACGCTTCGCGCAAAGAACTCGAGGGTGCCGGCATCCAGCGGTTTGATCCATCGTGGGTTGATCAGAGCCACGGAGATACCTTCCGCCTCCAGGAGATTCGCGGTTTCCTGGGCCACGGCAAACATGTTTCCCAGACCGAACAATGCCACATCCCGTCCGTGCTGGACGACTTCGGCCTTTCCGATCTCCAGCAGTTTGGGCTGCGGTTTCGGTTTTGCACCAGTGCCTGCGCCGCGCGGGTATCGGATAGCGATGGGGCCTTGATGATAATTCACCATCGTCCAGAGCATATCGACAAACTCTTCTTCGTCTTTCGGCTGCATGTGCACCATGTTTGGGATATGCCGGAGGTACCCGATATCAAAAAGACCATGGTGCGTTGGGCCGTCATCTCCGGATAATCCAGCTCTATCCATGCAAAGCGCAACGTTCAGATTTTGAAGCGCGATGTCGTGAATGAGCATGTCATACGCCCGTTGCATGAACGTTGAGTAGATCGCGAGAAACGGTTTGAAACCTTCCGTCGCAAGGCCGCTTGCAAAGAGTGCTGCGTGCTCTTCCGCAATCCCGACGTCAAAATATTGCTGCGGATGCTTGGCGGCGAAATGGAACAGACCAGTGCCCGAAGGCATCGCTGCGGTGATCGCCATGATCCTGTTATTCTGATCAGCAAATTTTGCGAGGGTCTGCCCGAAGAGTTCGGAATACGTCGGAGTTGGCGCCGCGGTCGTTTCTCCCGTCTCAAGTTTGAATTTCCCAAGGCCGTGAAATTTGTCCGGCTTGGCAAGCGCCGGGGCATAGCCCTTGCCTTTCTGGGTGATGATGTGGAGCAGAACCGGTTCGTTCTGCCGCTTCAGAAACTCAAATGTCTGAATCAGTAGCGGGATATCATGGCCATCGATCGGTCCATAATAGCGGAGACCAAGGTCTTCAAAAATCACGCTTGGCAGCACGAGGTGTTTAACGCCTTCTTCGACCTTATGAACGAGTTGTTGTGCGAATCTGCCACCGATCATTTCCACGAACTTAGCGGCCTTTTCGTGCAAATGACTGTAGGCATCATTGGTCACCAATCTGTTTAGATAGTTGGCAATCGCTCCGACATTTTTCGCGATCGACCATTCGTTGTCATTCAAGACAACGATCAGCCGTTTGGTGTTGTCAGCCACGTTGTTCAAGGCCTCGTAGCTAGTACCGCAGGTAAACGCGGCGTCGCCTGCAACAACGACGACATTTTCTCGTCCGCCTCTTCGATCACGGGCGACAGCCATACCCAGCGCTGCAGAAAGCGAGGTTCCAGCGTGCCCGGCCCCATAGCAGTCGTGCTCACTTTCAGTCCGAAGCAGGAACCCATTCAGTCCCTGGTATTGCCGAATCGTGTTGAACCGACCGCGTCGCCCCGTCAAAAGCTTATGGACGTAGCCCTGGTGGCTTACGTCAAACACCAGTTTGTCATTTGGCGTGTGAAAGACTCGGTGCAGGGCAATCGTGAGCTCAACGACACCGAGGTTCGGCCCGAGATGCCCGCCGACCTGCGAAAGAACCGTGATGAGCTCATCCCGTATCTCCTGGGCAAGCTGAGGCAGTCTTCCTTCCTCAAGGCGCTTCAGGTCCGACGGCGAATTAATGGTGTCCAATATCCGCGCTTCGGGCGGTGCTTCAAAAGAGTCTGATTTCTTCATTCTTGATCTTGTTTGTGTCCTTCGGCGTCTCCTGAGCGTTCGCAATACTCGAGGCCTGCGGTCTTCCGATCGCGGTTCGGCTAAGAGTTTCAATCCGGTTTTCCGCGCCAGCAAGTTGCTGGTTGCAAACGCCAACAAGCCGGATTCCTTCCTCGTATCGCACCAACAATTCTTCTAGCGGCAATTTCGAAGACTCCATTTCTTCGACGATTTTTTCTAATCTTTCCATCGCCGTTTCGAAGGAGATGTCCGCCGCCAGTGGCTCGTTTTTCGGCATCAGTGAGTTGCGCACAGTACGCGGAGGCAAAAAGAAAGCCAACAACTTTCGTGTTGGCGTCAAATTGTAAGAATGGACCACGGACGCGTCAATTTTGTGACGTTACAATGAAAATTTTGATAAGAAATGGACAGCGATTCCACTAATCGCTTGCCCGGAAGCGCTGCGTATTTTCTCGGTTTGCGGGTGCAAACAGCGGGAGTTTTTGCTGAAGATAGGTGGGATGTTCGGCCGCAGTGACGATCACCGAGACTTCCTTTCCATCTCGCAGAACGGTGATTGGAACATCTTCGTCGGCGGTCAGAAAAAAAGAAGCGTTGAGGACGTCGGGCGGCGAATGAATAGCCATCGAGCCAATCCGAACCAGAACGTCACCGGGTTGCAGCCCGGAATCCGCGCCGGGGGACCCTTCCGCGAAGCTTTGAATCACGACGTTGGAGTCGTGTACCGGTTCGTCGGACTCAACAACATTTACTCCGACCCACCCCGGTCTTACCTCGCCGAAGCGAACGTAGTCCGTCCGGACTTTTTCCGCTGCCTTGATCGGGAGCGCATAACAGGCTGTCCGATTGTCGATCGGAAAAATCAGTATGCCGACGACTTCACCCTTTAGATTCAAGACGGGAGCGCCAGCCTCGCCTCGCTGCGCCGCGATGTTCGCCCGGATCAAAGTGGTACTGAAATATTCGTTCAAGTACTTGAGGTCAAAACCGCCGATCATTCCGAACGTCGGTGTGACCGATAGATCCATCGGGTAACCGATCGTGATAACCGGCGAAGCCATTTTCAATTCATCCGAATCCCCGAGCGGCAGCCAGGGAGTCGTCGCCGTGAGCCGGAGGATCGCAATTCCACTGCGCGGATCGGCAACGAGCCGTTCAGCCGGGTAACGGTTGGGGCCGAATTCGACGATGATATCTCGAGACTCGCCTCCGACTGCGTAGGCAGTCATGATGGTGCCGTTGGGATCGATGAAGAAGCCGGTGCCGGCGAGTTTGCCATGTTCGTCCTCAGCCTGAATACGGACGACGGCACTTTTTGCGCCTTCGAAAACCCTCGCGACTTCGGAGGAGATGGAATTCAAGCCCTGCTGCGCAAGGAGCGGTGTCGCTCCAAGTATCAGAAGAACCATGCCAGCATTCAGAGCCTTGACCCGGCGGATGCCCTGGACTGGCCTACTGCCAAAAATTTCCAACATTAAAGTTAAAAGCTGAACGAAGCTTCGTAACTGACGGGCCTGCCGTCGAGAACATAACGGGGAAGCGCGCTTTGAGAGGGCCGGAGAACCGGAACGACACGGGGCGAAACCGAAGAACGATCGAAGTTGGACCAGTCAACATCTCCGCTCAATCCCAATCGATAGGAGGAGAGTTCGATCCCTGGAGGGCTGGACGCCACTCTGGCCAGATCGGAACTGGTCTCAACCGTTTCTCTGTCGGGGGCCCACACGCCTGACCCGACAATCGTCGCAGCCGCCAGAAAAGCACCGAATGCCGCCCCATACGCATAGGTCGGCACACGAAAACTCCAAAGACCCGAAATAAAACGCTCGAACCAGATCTGAAGCGCGGATCGCCGCAACAGTTCTTCGCGTTGTCGTCGATGGAATTCGTTTAGGGTACGATCAAAATATCCTGGGGGTGGCTGCTCGAATCGTTTGAGCCGAAGCAATTTCTGTAGCTGCTGTTCGTCGAGCATCATTTCTTTCTAAACTCCTCGAGGTAATTCTGCAACTGCCGATCTGCGTAGAAAAGCCGAGAACGCACCGTAGCCTCGGGGATACCGAGGACTTTTGCAATTTCTGCGTGCGCCATGCCCTGAATGTCAAACATCGTGACCACTGCTCTATGCTCAACAGACAGCTTCATCATCGCTTCGTTCAATCTGTGTTGCAATTCTGAGAGATCGACTTCGCGGACAGGGGTGTTCGCAGCCGTCAAATCAATAAACTCTTTATCATTTTGCACATTGGCGTCCAAGTCGTCCAGACTCATCTGAAAACGACGTCCACGTTTCTTCACAAAATTGATTGTCATGTTCACCGCGATGGCATGAATCCAGGTGTAAAAACTTGATTTGCCGCGGAAGCCGTTTATGGACCGATAGGCTTTGGCAAAGACTTCGAGCAGCAGATCGTTCGCATCTTCGTGGTTCGCGGTCATGTTATAAATTAACGAGTAGATCCGAGGACTGTACTTGTGCCAAAGGAGGTCGAAGGCCCGAGTGTCGCCGCTCTGTGTCTGGCGAACCAACGTTTCATCGTCGGGCAAGTTCTGGTCGTCCATTCAACCTTTACTCTGCAATAGCGGATCAAACCCCAAGGAGGCAGAGAAAGAAAGGGAAAACGGGCGTTTGGATCCGACGTTCAACGAACAACGCCAGTTTCGACCCGGCGATTTTTTGCCCATGCGGATTCGGCATGTCCAGGATCGGCGGGCATTTCCTGGCCAAAACTGACCGTCTGAATGCGGCTCGGCGAAACCCCTAGCGAAAGGAGGAGATTCCGCGCGGCCTGCGCCCGGCGCTCCCCAAGTCCGCGATTGTATTCCGGTGTACCCCTCTCATCGGTGAACCCTGCTAGAATGATATTATTGTGACCGGTCTTCAAAAAGCTTCCGATCTGCCGGAGCTTGCTCCCTTCATCCGGAGCAATTTCAAAGCTGTCGAACGCGAAATAGATCGGCTGAAATTGTCCTTTCGCGACGTTGTTGCTGAAAAACGAGACACCTTCCTGCCGCGGAGGAAGCGGCGTTCCGTTCACATAGTCGCCATCCACTCCAGCGTACTCCTGTTTTTGTTGTGTCTGACAACCGGCAAGGCTCAGGGCCACCAAACAGCAGAGAACTTGAATTTTTTTCATCTCAGAGATCTTTGGTACTTTCAGCGGGACCAGGTCGGCTCGGAGATTTGTCCGAGATCAGTTACCAGTCGTGTCTCGCGGCCGGTGACAGTATCAAATAAAAAAAGACCGGTCCCCCTCGAAAAAATAATATGGCGCGAATCAGGACCCCAGACCGGGTTCCCGCCGTCCGCAACGATCACGTGGGTCGACCCTGAGTCCAGATCAAGGACCGCCACTTGAAACCCGCCTCCACTCCGAACATTGAACGCGACTTTCCGGCCGTCCGCAGACCAATTCGGCTGCGTGTTGTAGCCAAAACCGGTTGACAACAATCGGCCCGAACTACCCTCAGACGAAATGCGGTAGAGCTGCGGTCCTCCCTTCTCATCGGAGGAATAGATAATTTCTGATCCGTTCGGCGACCATGTCGGTGATGATTCCACGCCGCGGCTTCGCGTCAGGCGACGAGGTGAATCGCCGTTGATCCCGGTCACGTAGATTTCCGGGTTCCCATCTTTGCTCATCGTGCACGCGATGCGGGCGCCGTCCGGTGAAATTGCCGCGCCTGAGTTGGTTCCCGGGAATTTGATGATGCGGTTTCGCGCCCCGTTCGTGAGGTCGACCAGGTAAATATCGGCATAGCCGCTTTGATAACCGGTATAGGCAAGTCGCCGGCCGTCTGCAGACAATGCCGGGCTCACACTGATTGCGCCGTCGTGGGTCAGTTGCAGCGTCCGTGCTCCGTCGTAATCGCACGTGTAAATTTCCTTGTGCCCGGTTCGGTCGGCCACGAAAGCGACCTCGGAGAGCGCGATGCCCTTTTGACCTGTCACGGTTTCAACCAGGTCATTGGTAAATTGATGAACGGCGTGACGCGTCTCGCCCGAGTAACTCTTTTGCAAAACCACGCCACCCGATTTTTCTGTTGCAAGACCGCTAAAAGAACCCGCCAAGGCAGTGCCACTGACGACGATGGTAGCCGTGGCGGCATCACCCAGCGATAGCCCGCCGGAAAGCTGAATGTCATTTTTCAAAACGCTTGTCGCCGAGGCGCCAGCCGGGCCGGCGATCTCTTTAAGGTCGACCTGCTGCGAGGTCCCTTTGCGAATCGTAATCACAGGTCCCCCGGAATCCTGGCCCAACAGGGTCGTTGCTACACAGAGCGAGATAACAGCCAATGCCAAAACGTTCATCGTACTTATCGCGTTTGTGCCCATTTACCTGCTCAACGTCTGAAGTCAATCCGAAGGCCCCAGTGTCCTGACCCCGAAATAGCTGGTATACCTCTGCTATTTCGGGGTCAGGACACTGGCACGAAAATCTCAGGAGCCGAGGCGCTCGTGAGATTTTCGCGCTATAGCTTTACACTCGAGGTCTTCGCCCGGTAGGTTCCCATCCGCTCATGATCCATCGTGTTCGCAAGGCGTTGGTGCTTGGCGCCGGTTTAGGGATTCGGCTGCGGCCACTGACGAATCTGGTGCCGAAACCGTTGCTTCCAGTTTTTGGCAAACCGCTCATCACCTTTGGCCTCGATCACCTGCGGCGGGCCGGCATCGAAAAATTCTGGGTCAATTCGCACCATTTACCCGATCGATTTCGTGCGCAGTTTCCCGAGGGCGAATATAACGGGACGCCTCTCGAGCTGGTGCATGAACCGGATTTGTTGGAAACAGGTGGAGCCATGAAAAACGTCGAGCACCGGATCGGGGATGAACCCTTTGTCGTTTACAGCGGTGATCTCCTGACCGACTTGCCTATTGATCGCCTTGTTGAAGAGCATTGTTCAATGCGCAACGATGTGACGTTGGCGATGCGGACCACCGCATTTTCGAAAGGCATCCATTGGCACAGGGAAACCGGCCGAATTGTTGACCTGCTCGGAGCACTCGGTTCCGGCGAGTCGGGCGAATTCGATTTTGCGGGTATTTCGGTCTGGAACCCATCCGTTTTTTCCCGGATACCCCGTGCCACAAGGATTTCGTTTATTCCGATCCTCATCGAATGGATGAAATCCGGGGGCAAAATCGGAGGGGTGCCCCTGGAAGAGGGCCGCTGGTTTAATGTTGGCTCACGGAAAGAATACCTTTCTGGACACCGGATCATTGCGCAGGAACGCTGGGTACCTGATTACCTGCGCGGTGGTCCTTGGCCTGTGCAGGTCGATCCTTCGGCTCGGATCTCACCAGGGAGCAAGGTCGAAGGGGGATCTTCCGTGGGAGCTCAATGCACCATCGAGGGGGATGTTCTTTTGGAAGATTCGATCCTTTTTCCTGGTTCGTTTGTTCCTCGCGGCACAACGCTGCGATCCTGCATCGTCGCCAGCGTCGGGATAGACCCGGGCACTTATCTGGAGACAGATTTCTTATGAGCCTTGAGCGACTGATCGATCAAACGCGTGAGCGTTTTCCGAACTTTAATGAGGCCAAAGTTGAAATTTTGCCGCTCGAAAAAGGCGGCTCGGACCGCCGTTACTACCGTGTGCGCTTCAGCGCGGATCATTCGTTGATCCTTGTGAAGTACAATCCCGGGAAACCAGAGAACGTGCGGTTTGTTGCGATCGCGAATTTTCTGAATGGAATCGGAGTCCACGCACCGTTGATCTATCATCATGACCCGGACCAAGCGCTGATCTGGATGCAGGATTTGGGCGAGGAAGATCTCTGGCACCATCGGAACGAGCCTTGGTCCGTTCGACGCCGCTTCTACGAAGCTGCGCTGGACCAGGCAGCGTTGTTGCATCGCTCGGAACCGGCCGTCGCCGAGAATTTTCACTTGCATCCTGAATTCGACGAATCGCTTTACCTTTGGGAACAGAATTACTGCCTGGAAAATTGTCTTGGCCTTTATTTTCAGGTTCCGGCGGCCGAACTAACAAGATTGCGACAGCACGCCGCATTCGAAAATCTCGCGAAACGATTGGCTTCCTATCGAAGGGTTTTGATCCACCGCGATTTTCAGTCGCAAAACATCATCGTTTGGGACGAGCAAGCGTACCTGATCGATTTCCAGGGACTTCGACCCGGCTTGCCTCAGTATGACCTTGCCTCTTTGCTTCTGGATCCGTATGTGACCCTTGCGCAACAGGAGCGCGCTCAGCTATTGCGGTACTACTTTGACCGGAACGAGCATGGCTGGACTTTTCCGGAGTTCAAGAGGGTGTACCTGGATTGCGGGATTCAACGTCTGATGCAGGCGCTCGGTGCGTATGGAGTGATCGGGCTACGACGGGAAAAAAAGGAATTCCTGCGCCACATTCAACCGGCTATAAAAACGTTGATCGAAGTTGCTTCCCTCGCAGAGGACTTTAGTTTCTTTGCAGAATTCCTAACCAGTCTGCCGGATAGACCCAAACCCAGGATCCGACTCGCGTGACCACAAAAAAAATTAACTTTGAACGGTTTGAAACCGTTGTCATCGAAAACGTTCAACCTAGCCTCGACGGAGGCCGTTATCCGATCAAAAGAGTTATCGGGCAAGAACTGAAGGTTTCAGCTGACATCTTCAAGGATGGCCATGACCAGATTTGCGCTAATCTCAAGTGGCGAAAGTCAACGAATCCGGACTGGAACCGGACACCGATGACGCCCATCGAGAACGACCGCTGGGAGGGGGTTTGTCATTTCATCGAAAACGCGCCGCACGAGTACACGATTGAGGCGTGGGAAGATCACTTCAAATCGTGGCAGGTCGAATATGCCAAGAAGTATGCCGCCGGCAATACGGACCTTAGAACGGAACTCGACGAAGCTTCAATCCTTGTGGAGCGGGCTGCTGAGCGGGCGTCACGCAGGCAGGACAAGGACCGGTTGGTGCTCTTTTCCAAGCAGTTGAAGAATGCGGACGTTCATTTCGGCGCGCAGTTGGCTAAAAATCCCGAATTGACTGGGTTAATGGGGGCTTGGCCCGACCTCGCGCTCAGCACAGAGTTGCAGCCCTATCTTGGAGTCACCGTGGATCGTTCGGAAGCGCTCTATGCGGCTTGGTATGAATTCTTTCCGCGGTCCGCGGAAGGGAAGTCGAATGCAGGATCGAAGTTTCGCGATTGCCTCGGCCGCATTGACGATGCAAAAGCGATGGGGTTCGACGTGATCTATTTTCCCCCGATTCATCCGATTGGCTTTTCGAAGCGGAAAGGGAAGAACAATTCCGTCACGTCCGAACCGGGCGATCCCGGTGTTCCGTATGCCATCGGCAGCAAGTTCGGCGGCCACAAAGCTGTTGAACCGGAACTTGGCACTTTGGACGATTTCGATTGGCTCGTCGGCGAAGTCCGGGCCAGAGGGATGGAGATCGCTCTGGATTTTGCGATCAACTGCTCGCCGGATCACCCGTATGTCAAAGAGCATCCGGATTGGTTTTTCCATCGCCCCGACGGAACTATCAAGTACGCTGAAAATCCGCCCAAGAAGTACGAGGACGTCTATCCGCTGAACTTCTACAACCCTGACTGGAAGAGCCTCTGGGAGGAAATGAAAGATGTCATTCTCTTCTGGGTACGTCACGGGGTTCGCACATTTCGCGTCGACAATCCGCATACCAAGCCGAACTCCTTTTGGGAATGGACGATTTCGGAGATCCAGAAGGACTATCCGGATGTGATCTTTCTGGCGGAAGCCTTTACGCGTCCCAAGATGATGAAAGCACTGGCGAAGGGTGGGTACACGCAGTCTTACACCTACTTCACTTGGCGTAATAGCAAGTGGGATCTGACTGAGTACCTGACCGAACTGACTCAGACAGACATGAAGTATTACTTCCGCGGGAACTTTTTCACGAATACACCGGATATCTTGCCGTTCTTTCTGCAGACGGGTGGACGGCCTGCGTTTTTGATCCGATCCGTGCTTGCTGCGACGTTGAGCACTGTCTACGGCATCTACAGCGGGTTCGAGCTGTGTGAAAATGTCGCGATCCCGGGCAAAGAGGAGTATCTGAATTCGGAGAAATACCAGTTCAAAGAGCGAGATTGGAACGCCCCGGGTAACATCAAGGATTACATCACAAAGCTAAACGCGATTCGCCGTAATAATCGCGCGATGCGGGAATACGAGAATCTCCGATTTCATACGGTCGAAAACGAGCAAATATTATTCTACTCCAAGGCAACGGAGGCTCTCGACAGTATCATCCTGGTTATGGTCAATCTCGATCCATACAATTCCCAGAGCGGATTTGCCTACGTTCCGATTGAAAGTTTTGATATCGACGCCTCCGATCCGTTTCAGGTCGAGGATCTGATAACGGGTGAGAAATTCACGTGGCGCGGGCGTCGCAATTTCGTGATGCTCGACCCGAACTCTCGGCCCGCGCATATCTTTCGGGTCCGTCGTTTGATTGGAACAGACGGATCGCAGGTGATCTTCGCATGAGAAAGGCTGTCTGGTTCAGCATTCTTATCGCTGCGTTCTTATTTGGATGCGGCCAGTCCAAAGAGCAGGCAGTTCAAGAGTTGGAGAAATTGAACGTAAAGTTCACGCCGGATGATTTTGTTCGGTCTGCGGAGAAAGGGGATTTGAAGGCGATTCAGCTGTTTTTGAATGCCGGCATCGATTGCAATGCTCAAAGCGCTACAGGGTCTACGTCTCTGATGGCTGCTTCGAAATATGGGCGAATCGACGTGGTGAACAAGTTGCTGGAGCAAAAGGTGAATGTTGACGCCCAGGACAAGCAGGGAGTGACGGCGCTCATGCTGGCGGCGGAGAACAGCCAACCCGAGATCGTGAAGCTGCTGCTCAAGAAGAACGCGGATCCGAACGTGGAGGACCAAACCGGGTGGACGGCCCTGATGAAGGCCGTCTATCAAGGGAGCACAGGTTGCGTCGAAGCCCTCGCTGCGCAATCGCGTCAGGAAGTCAATCGAGCTCTCCTCGTCGCCGCATTGACCGGGCACAAGGAGATTGCGAAGATTTTGCTCGACAATGGCGCCGAGGTTGATTCCCGCGCGGACGACGGACGAACTCCATTGATGCTTGCAGCCGGCAAAGGTGACGATGATTTCGTGTCATTTCTCTTGAAGGCTGGCGCGGACCCGACGCTCACCGATAAATCTGGTGCGACTGCAGGTTCATTGGCGACGGCAAAGGCTTACAACGTAGTGGCAGATCGTTTGCGCCGGGCTCCGTTGCCCCCGGGGGTCGACGCCTCTGCCCCAAACGGGGTCGCGACCCATGGTCCGGAGGCGCCTTCTGGTGCGATGTCAGACAAGGATCTCCTTTTGCAACCAGAGGGAGCGAAGAGTGCTGTTCTTGACTCTCCGGGAACGGCCAGCGCGAACCGCTCAGCGAAAGCGCCGGGCGATTCTGCTCGGACGAAGGTGGCTACAGTTGTTGCGATCGAGCAAGAGTTCTTGCCTGTGATGCTCGCCGAAGTCAACGGCAAGACCGCGAAGATCCGGCCGGTTGACGGGGAAGAGTACAACGTCGCGATCGGGGACCAGTTAAAAGGGCTGGACTATAGGGTCACCGACGTTGAAGTG